>Ga0209515_10001073_pt1 | contig 47255 bp, 52 predicted proteins | sample Subgroupgradi54m_FD_187454 | JGI IMG/M metagenome (GOLD analysis project Ga0209515, IMG submission 187454) | Subsurface groundwater microbial communities from S. Glens Falls, New York, USA - GMW60B uncontaminated upgradient, 5.4 m (SPAdes)... ... | reverse complement strand
CGGCGCTTTCACTCATTATTCTGGTTGTCGTTAATTGGAAGCTTGGTTTAATCGCCCTTGTCGGCGGTTTCGTTTTCACCATGATAACGCTGTATACTAACAAAAAATGTATACCGGAATTGCGAAAGATCGACAACATAGAAGATCAAACCCAAAAGCTTCACACTGAACTTTTGAGAAATGTTGAATTAGTCAAAATCAACGCTCAAGAGAAAAAAGCGCAAGGAGAGCATGACGATGCATTAGGTCGGCTTGAATCGCGGAGTCGTCCGTTTTGGGTTCACGTGGTGTATCTTTTTTACGCATCGCGTATGGTTGCCGGTGTGACAGAAGCCTCGATTTTGGCCTTCGGCGGTTACATGGTACTTGAAGGTCGGTATACGGCCGGCTACATGATCATGTTTTGGTCTTGGTCGTCTGAAATTTTCAGCCGACTGACGGATGTTGGACATTTACAACGAAATCTCATGACGCTCTGGGTGTCTGTCAAAAAATACCTTGAGTTTCTCGAACTTCAGTCAAACATCGTCATTCTCGACAATCCCGTTCGACCAAGTCGGTATAAAGGTTCCATTATATTTGAAAATGTGGAATTCGAATATCCGAGCCGTCCTGCTCTCCAGTCAGACGATGAAGAGGTCTTAGAAAGGAAGGAAACCTATGTTGGGGCGCATGCTATTAAAGGTGTCAGTTTTACTCTGGAGCCTGGCAAACGGTATGCTATCGTAGGTCCGTCGGGAGCCGGTAAGTCTACAGTCAAACAGCTCATCTTGCGTTGTTTTGATCCCCAGAAAGGCCGTGTCTTGATTGACGGATACGACTTGAGAACGTTAAACCTCTCTCATTACCTTGAGAATATTGGCGCAGTGGAACAGGACGTCTTTCTCTTGGATCGTTCTCTTAGAGAAAATGTGTTATGGGTGCTCGATAAACATAAAGACAAAATCAGTGAATCGGAGTTTGATCGCGTGTGCGAAATTGCCTCCATACACAAATTTCGACATAGGCTCGAGCGTGGATACGACACCGTGATCGGTGAACGTGGAGTCAGACTCTCTGGTGGTGAACGTCAGCGAGTCGGCATTGCCCGGGCACTCATCAAAAGTCCGGCCTTTCTCATCTTTGATGAAGCAACAGCGCATCTCGATGCTGTGAACGAAGACGATATTGTGCAAGAGCTCGAACAAGCTTCAGAAGGACGCACCACTGTCGTCATTGCCCATCGACTGTCAACGATTTTAAGTGCGGATGAGATACTCGTCATGCACGAAGGGTTGCTGATAGCGAAAGGTAAACACACGGAGTTAATCGGAAACTGTTCGGTCTACCGAGAATTGGTAGATCGGCAACTAAGGTCATTACGCCGCTTAGAAGATCTTCAAGCGGCTTAGCTCATTCAGTTTCATTGTAGTCATAAAGGATCCACTAGCGTGGGTCCTTTTTTAATAATTACTTTTCATACACAGATGTATCCGACAAGCAATATTGTAATATTCTGCAGAATGTTAGAATGATTTATATACTAGATTATATCAATACCTCACCCATTAGTAGTAATCTATTTATACTATGAAAGTAGCACAATTGGTTAAATATGGCGGAACCGAGGCAATCGTTTTCAATCCGAATGCACCTCCACCCACTCTCACCGAAGGAAGTATTCTCGTTGAAGTCGAAGCGGCTGGAGTTAATCCATTCGATTGGAAGATGCGAGAAGGAATGATGCAGAAAATGATACCACTTACATTTCCGGTGACTGCGGGAGCGGATTTTTCGGGCGTCGTTAGTGAAGTGGGTGGGGGAGTGAGTAATTATAAAAAAGGCGACGAGGTCTATGGACAAGCAAGTATCTTAGACGGTAATAGTGGCGCGTTTGCAGAGATGGTCGTAGTTGGACTAAATACTATTGTGCATAAACCGAAAAGTATTACTCATGTGGAGGCGGCGGCACTGCCCTTGGTTGGTGTGAGTGCGATTCAAGCTCTGATTGAGCATATGAAGCTTACGAGAGGGCAACGAATTTTAATCCATGGTGGGGCAGGGGGCATTGGCAGTATTGCTATTCAAATCGGTAAACATCTTGGTGCATATGTTGTGACTACGGTGAGCAAAGAAGATGCAGAGTATGTCAAAAGTCTTGGTGCGGACCAGACGATTGATTATAAATCAGAGCATTTTGAAACTATCCTAAAAGATTTTGATGCAGTCTATGACACTGTTGGTGGTGAGATCAACACCCGCTCGTATCAAGTTTTGAAAAAAGGCGGTATTCTCGTCTCGATGCTTGAGCAACCAAAACCCGAGCTTGTGAAGCAATATGGGATTACATATATCGCACAGCAGACAAAAGTAACAAGTGAAAAGTTGACCGAACTCGCCCGATTAGTGGACGAGAAAGTAATAAAAGTTCATGTTGATAAAATATTTCCCCTAGAAAAAGCCGGTGAAGCTCTCTCGTATCTTGAAGACGGCCTTGCCCGCGGTAAGGTGGTGGTTGAAATCAAAAAAGTTCAGTAGTTTTAATAGAAATTTTAAAACAAAAATCCCACGATCGCTCTGGTGATTGCGGAGGTGGTTTTTGTAGTTATATTCCAAACTACTCGGAACGCTTGACGTAGAGCCTGCTCTATCTATACTATTCAGATATCTTTTATCTCTAACCCCTAACGTGCTATGAAAAAATTGATTGCGTTTCTTGTTATCGTTATTGCACTTGTAATTCTATTTTCATCTTTTAATAAAAAGGCCGTCGAGGAGGTGGTTGTCGCTGATAAAGTCTTGGAAGATTCTTTTATTGTAAGCAATCATCTCGTCTTTCAAAAAGGAGCTAAGCTTATTGCAAAAAAAGACCTCACGGTCCAGGGGATTTTGTCGTGTGAAGACGGACCTCTTGTCATTGAAGTTTCAGGTAATGTAACTATTGACGGCACACTTTCCTGCGTTCGATCCGAAAGCGCGGGCGACACTGCAGAGGGTATTTCAATCATAGCCAAAGGAGGCATTCGTTTTTCTAAGGATGCTGTCGTATCTTCAAACGGCAATGTGGAGATTGTGCGTGATGCCTCGAAGCTCGCCCGATCGGTTGAGGCGGTTAATTTGATTTACGAAGAAGCGGCTAAGGATAGTGGAGAAGGCGCTCGTATCGGGCCGTTTGTACCAGATCATCCCACAAGAAACATTACCGGCGCGGCTAAAGTTTCTTTCCATGTTAATGGCAAAGTGATGCATAACGTGAATCTTCCATTTGTAAATATTGCTCATGCCCAAACCCCAACCGATAAGGAAGGAAACAGTGTAGATAATGTAGTCATTGCTGGCACCTGGCATATTGGCGACGGCTCTACTCCGCCAAGCGGCCTTCAAATTCCGACACCGCCGAAAAATGTGCATAAAATTATTGTTTATTTCGATTTCGGGCAAAATGGAAATGTGGCGCTTGAAAATTTTCATCTCGTCGGGCCCGATGGCCGTGATGGAGAAAGTGATCAAGGCAAAACCTGCAATGCCCGCGGCTCTGACGGCGAGAATGCTTTTCGCATGCTCGTGAACGCCTCTTCAATTTCAATAAATGAGTTTCGGTTGGAGCTTGGCAATGGCGGCAATGGCGGCGCGGCCGAGACTACAAAAGATTGTAAGCCAGGAATCGCCAATGGCGGAAAAGGCGGAGAGGCGGGTAATTTTAAAATGATAGCCCTCGGCTCTATAGATATTGCCTCATTCCATATTGTCCCAGGGAAAGGCGGCAGTGGCGGGCAGGCTCTGGCTTTTGGGAAAGATGGAGACACCGCGTGTCCAGGAACAGTTGGCGGTGATGCTACTGCGACTGGCGGAGATGGAGGAAAAAATAAAAAAGAGCTTTCGGCTCTCGGAGCAGTGAGTGGTATCGGCAATGTTGTTGTGGATGAAGTTCGCGGCGGTTTTGGAGGTGAGGCAATATCTACAGCGGGTAAAGGCGGTGCGGGAAATGGCTGCAATTGTAAAGGCGGTGCCGGCGGTAAAGCCACTGCAACTGGCGGAAAGGGCGGCGATGCATCGGTTTCAGTTCCTCCACCAGTTACGGCAACGGCGATGAGTGGCAATGGCGGTGATGTTTCGGCTACAGCAGGTGACGGCGGTGTTGGCGGAGCATGTCCTTTGAAACCCAAAGGCGGCGATGGCGGCAAGGGCGGCAATGCGAAGGCGAGTGCCGGTGCCGCTGGCGCGAGCAGTCAAGGTCAGGGCGATGTTGGAAATGTGAAAGTTGAAGATGGTGGCAATGGCGGTGATGGTGGCGTCGGCTGCGGTCCGGGCGCCGGTGGTGCTCCAGGCACTCCCAACGGTAAGCCAGGCAAACCAGGTACAAAACAATGTCCCGATGATAAAACTGATAAGCAAACGGGAACAACTCCTCCAACTGGCACAACTGAAAATGGCGCAACAGATCAAACTCCCGGAAATACTGGAGGCAGTTCGATATCTAAAACAGTAAAAGCAATTGGGTATCGCGGCAAGTACATTCCAACTGATGAATTAATGATTATGAGCCATTCGGGATGCAATAACCAACCTCATTGGCATTCAAAACCCGAGCCCGGGCTTCCTGTTAAAGCAACTGATGGCAGTACTGTTTCTGATCCAGGCCCCGAATGTGGTTTTGGTACAACCGCGACTGTTCCAGTTATTGACGTCAAAGTGAAGTAGGAAATTCTTTCAAGTAACCGCAAACTTTCAAACAAGCGCACCAGCAATGGTGCGCTTTAGCTTCTCTATTCTCTTATTCGCCCCTGCCCCGTAGTGAGCTTTGCTCTACTACTGGGGCGAATAAGAGAATGGAAGGATTAAATTCAGATTCAGATTTGACAAATATTATGTAATGTATTAATTTGTGAAAAACAACGAAAGGAGTTCTTTATGCAACTTAATGTTGGAGAGATTGAGCAGATCTTTTTTATGGCAATGCGAGCTGGCTATGCAGCGGAGGATGCCGTCGAAACAAGTCTTCCTGGTATGCCCGGATCGAAAGTTATTGAGTATAGACAAGGTGGGTATTTGGTGAAGGATTGTTGGTTCGTGATACCGGACAGTCCCTATAGTTTCGGGCAGACAATCATTTGGCAGAATTCGATTCCAGTCTGGCAGATGAACTACATGGGATATTACAAGAAGGTGGCTATTCCTTTTCTCAAGCGGGCTTTAAGGGAAAATTACGAACGGGGTATCTTCCATGGGGGCCGGGGACCAAAACATTTCCAGTCGGGAGAAATAGAATACTACAACAATGCTGACGCCAGCGGTTTTGAGCGGTTCTTCGGAAAAGAAAGTATATATCGAAATCATGTTACTGCTTTGGGGTGGCATCAGTATCAAGGCTCTATTCTTTTCCCAACTGAAGAGTGGCCGATACCCTAGTTGTCCTTGACTAGTTTCGCACCGCAAGAGCACGTAAGCTCTTGCGGTTTTTTAAATTTAATCCAGTTAACTTAATTGTAAAATCAAACCAATTTTGATAGCATTGTGTGTATGTTGAATAATAAATTTTCATTTAATTTACCTGTTGTCATTACTAAACAAAACAAGCGTTTTGTGGCGTATACTCCCGCCCTCGATATTGCTACTTCTGCAAAGACAGAAAAGCAAGTTAGAGCAAGATTTATAGAATTGGCCCATGCTTTTTTGGAGGAAATAGTAGAAGAAAAAACAGCAGATGACGTGCTGTCCGAACTTGGCTGGAGAAAAATCCAAAAAAAGTGGACACCGCCAGAGATAGTTTCTTCAAAATCCATCGGTTTCCAGATTCCTGTTTTCGTTTAAATGTTATATGTCTCGTATCCAATCAATACATTGGAAAGAGTTTGAAAAATTTCTTATTAAAGTTGGCTGTGAATTTAAACGGGAAAAGGGGGACCACCGTATTTATTGGAAGAAGGGTTTGAAAAGACCCTTAGTTATTCCACGGGATACCTCATTGCCAGCATTTATTATTCTTAATAACTTAAGAATACTCGGAATATCCAGAGATGAATATTTAAAAATTATAAATAAATAATAATGTACATGCAAAAAATAACACCGTGTTTGTGGTTTGATGATAAAGCGGAGGAAGCAGCAAAGTTTTATGTGAATGTTTTTAATAATGCTCCGGGGAGTCGTAAAAAATCGAAAGTTGGGAAAGTGGCTCGTTATGATAAAGCCAGTGCTAAAGTTGCTGGTAGACCCGAGGGTTCGGTTTTGACGGTGGCCTTTGAACTGGACGGACAAGGATTTGTGGGATTGAATGGCGGGCCGATTTTTAAATTTACCGAAGCCGTTTCCTTTTCTGTAGATTGCAAGGATCAGAAAGAAACCGATTATTTTTGGGAAAAACTTTCCGCGGGGGGAGAGGAAAGTGTGTGCGGTTGGCTCAAAGACAAGTTCGGTCTTTCATGGCAGATCGTGCCATCTGTACTGCCAAAGCTTCTCGCTGATCCAGATCCTAAAAAAGCAGCACGTGTTATGAAAGCCATGCTTGGCATGAAAAAGATTGATATCGTTGAGCTTCAGAAGGCTGCAAAATCTTAAAGAGGGAAAGAACTGTGAAATTCGAGCACCCCGCCATAGAGAATGGCGGGGTGCTTCTTTTTGTGCTACATGGTGTTGACTAACATAAGTATATAAGTATATACTTATATGTTATGACTGACTTATGCAATGAAATAGCCCAATTTGGTAAAAGTATGGGTAGTACTTCACGCTATCGCATTGTCGAAGCGCTTCTCAAAGGTGAAAAAACGGTGAGTGACCTTGTCAAAATAGTTAAACTATCCCAACCGGCAGTTTCCCAGCACTTAAAGACTCTCAAATCCTCCAATTTGGTCATTGATCGTAAAATTGGCCAAGAGGTATTTTATACCGTGAATAGCAAGTATATGCTTGACCTTCTGAAAAAATTATCAGGTCAGGTGAGTAAGAAAAAATAATAAACAAAAAAATGGAATACAACACACTGGCGTCAGATGAAGTGGTCAATAAGACAGTAGAAGGTTTGGCTTCACGAAATGTGGAAGCTTTTGTTGTGGAAAGTAAGGAGGAGGCGCTCGAGAAAATAAAGAGTCTTATTCCTAAAGGGGCATCGGTGATGAATGGAGCATCAAAAACTCTTGAGCAGATCGGCTATGTGGAGTATCTTAAAGCGGGGAATCATGGTTGGAATAATCTTCACGAGAAGATTTTACAGGAAAAGGATCCAACGAAGCAATCCGAATTTCGCAAGCAGGCGGTTTTGTCTGATTATTATCTCGGCAGTGTCCACGCTTTGGTTGAAAACGGTGAGTTTATTATTGCTTCAAATTCAGGTAGCCAATTACCTCACATTGTTTTCACCTCGCCTAATCTCATATTGGTAGTGAGCACTAAGAAAGTTGTACCTACTTTTTCCGAGGCTTTAAAACGGTTAGAGGAGCACGTTGTTCCTCTTGAAGACAAAAGGATGATGGAAGTCTACGGATCAGGAACATCCCTCAATAAGATCGTTATTTTCAAAAAAGAAAATCCCTACATGGGCCGAAAAGTTCGCATGATTCTTATCAAAAAAGACGCAGGATTTTAAGCATACCGAAGAATTATACAAGCCATCCTTACAGACTCGAGCTTATAAGAATGTCTTGGGTATTTTGACAAAAATTGATGCTGTTATACGATGACAACAAACAAGTTCATCGGAGTTTAAACGAAAGGAGTAACTGATGATCCATTTAATCCAGCATAAATTCTCCTTCGTTCAACTGAAGAGGAGACCGGACGCTTTGTGACGTCCGATTTTTTAAGACGGATATTTGACATCTACTTCTTGCATGATATAGGATGACTGGAGAGTAACCACAAACAAAAGGATTATTATGAGCGCGTCAGCATTTCTCGAACGATTTTATGCGGTTACAGGATGGCAGAATGAAACAACTTCCGTCTATGAAGCAAAAATTGGTGGGGAGGGAGAGAAGCCGATACTCACTAAAATTGCTTTAAAAGGAGGAAGTAAAATAGCGGTCGGTGATCAGATAAAAAATGGCACGATGCTTTGGATTGGAGAGTTTCTCCTGCTCTTTATTCCCGAAGGGGGAGGCGGCTACAACCCAAGAATTGAACGTGATGCCGTTCTTGTCAATACTCGTTACTGGGGCGGCGGGACTTCGTCAATCATTGCCCTTTTTTTACACCAGAAGAAGCCATGGCTTGTTTTGAGTCAGAAAATATAATACCGCGTGACCCTCGTTGGCTTCACAACACAATCGAAACATTGAAGGCCATAGGCCCAGATCATCCCTACTGTTCAATTTCAACTGCAGATTCGCGGTTTTGGCTTTTGGCTCCAAGTCAATGGCAGGAAGAAAGAGCCAGGGTTCTAGAGCGAGTTTCTTAAGATCGTTTTGTGATAAGCAGAAACCGCCTGGTTCGTCCGGCGGTTTTTTGTAGGGATTCTCTGGTTAAACCACTATCGTACACTAAATCAGTTTGTCGATTTTGCGGCAAGAGATGCCAGTTGGGCTTGCAATGCCGCAATTTGCTCTAAGAGTGCCGAGATTTGGTTTTCCAATTCTTTGACTAAAGCAGGTTTTTCTTTCGGGCTTTCTGTTGGAGTACTGATTCCAGTATCGTTATTGTAGCCCACCGCATCCAAAAGAGCGGCTCGAGTTCGTTTACCGACAAAACCGTATGAAGTGCTGAATTCATCTCCTCCGCAGACAATTTTTTGAGCACATTGGAAGCGACGCACCGCGAGGCGTGTCAAAGAGCCAAATTTAGTGGTTTCGTTTCCTATTGATCCCGGACCTTCTTCGACAATGCGAAAGCCCGTGCGATTTAAAAGTTGTTGAAGAGTAAGGACTTGCGGATCTATCATGCCAAGGGAGAGGTCGGATGTGAGAATTGCTGACCCAGAGGGAAGAGGATTCGTAGTAACGACATCGCTTGAGCCTCCTGAACCTACTTCGATTTTATTCCAACACGGAAACGAAGAGAGCCAGGGGCTCACACCTTGGGTTTCGTACATATATTCAGCGTAGCCGATGTTCCCTTGTACAGTGTCGATATCAAAACCGAATGAAGCCGCTTTCGTCTTGTGAATGTTTTCATCTATTTGGAAAATGCCAACCATACTGCCGGTGCCGCCATGAAGGACGTTGTTAGAACTATCGAATTGTCTGAAACTTGATTCGCATTTTGCGATGGCAATCATCACTGGAATATTTACAAAAGAAGAACGCACTTTCGATTCGACTTCAGCGGAAGATTCTTGGGCTTCGGCGATATGGGGGACTGAAACAAATGAGGAAAGGGTAAATAGAGAGAAAAGAAAAGTCAGAAGAATATGGGATTTGGTTTTCATCCTAGTACTGTAATCGACATTGGAGAAGATATAAAGCTTTGATATCCACAGAACTGGAACATGCAAAAGAAAACCGCGCCAAGAGTTTGGGCGGTTCGTGTGTCGTTTATATTTTTGGAAGTTCCCAGATCCTTCTATCTGGATCATGGGCGTTTGTTCTCTTGATCCACGCTTCGCGTGGTTCCTCAAGCACTTTTAACCAAGCTCTGAATCGTGGCCAGTCAAATTCTGCCTCTTTGAGTTGGATAATTGCTTGACCGGAGTGTTCACTGCTATTGAATGCAGTGACGGGATATGTGGACGCCGTTCGTGCCAGTGCGGGAATAAGGGGGCGCATGATTGTTACTTTTTACCACTGCCTCAATTCTGGGTTATCTGCGTGAGTACGTTCAACCCATTGCCCGTATGGTTCACACAAGATTTTCGTCTCCCACTGCTTTCGGCGTTCTGGGTTATCAACCTCCTTAATTTGCATGATTGGTTGTCCTTTATAGCGAGGTGCGTAGGGAATGGGTTGTTCTTCGGTACACCTAATTGTAGGGATGATAATCATAGAGTCTCTAGGAAAGAGGGCGTTTTCTCTTGCGACTTTTGAGACTGTCTTTCCAGAGTTGGTATCGAATTTCATCAATCGCAAGCTCCTTAAATTCCATAATGGGTTGAGGCAATGGTGCCTCGGACCATCTCTCTTGGTCGCACATGTAAGGACCACAAAGGTAGGGAATTTTTACTTTATTCATAATTCTCACTTTTTGCGTCCTTGACTCAACCGTAACTTTCCCACCCGTTCTTTCCACCATTCATGTCGTGCACGATCAAAAGTGTCTTTAAACATCATGATCGGCTGGCCCGCGTTTAATGGAGCATGTGGATTTGAAGGTACGGGGGAGATTTTCGGGATTTTTACTTTAAACATAATTTCTTCTCCTTATTGTTGCCACAGTTGTTTTTGCATCATTCGTTTGCGCCATTTTTGATACGGCTCATTACGGAGGCTTGCCCGCCATGCGTTATAGCGTCCCCAGTCTGGTTCCAATTCTTTTAATTTCATTATGGGCTGGCCTTCTCTTCTTGCTGAAATGGAATTGTTATAAAGATCATCAAGGCTTTGATCTGTGGTCGAGCGTAAACAGGGAATTATTTTCATAGAACTCCTTTTTTGTTGAGATTTAAAGCCACTCCCTTTTTTCAGGGTTTTTGGCCTGTGTGCGGAGTACCCATTGTTCGTACGGTTCGTAGAGAGCATTTTGCCATGCTTTGTAGCGGGCCCAATCAATCCCCGGATCCTTGATCTGAATGATGGGTTGACCAGAGTCTGGCAAAACTCCTTCAATGTATTGAAATGGGCGGCGGGACAGACTTGGAATTATGTTCATAAATTCTTTTTTCACGGTTCTGTTCTTCTAGTAAATTACAGTATTAATTTTAATGTGTCAACAATCTCGTTTTTTGAAAAGGGGCTACTTTTCCCCATACTATCTACCAAGTACTAAGTACTATATACTATTTATTATGGCCTTCTTCTCCCCCAAACTTGGCATTGACCTTGGCACCGCGAACACGCTTGTTTTTGTCCCGGGCAAAGGCATTGTTTTAAATGAACCATCGGTGGTGGCTGTTTCTACTGAAACTCATGCAGTGCTTGCTGTCGGAAACGAAGCAAAATTAATGGTGGGCCGAACGCCGGAAAGTATCATCGCCTATAAGCCGCTGAAAGACGGTGTCATCGCGGATTATAAAGTGACAGAGGCGATGCTTGCCTATTTTATGCGCAAGGCATTACCCAAGTGGAATATTTGGCGGCCGGAAGTGCTCATTTCTGTGCCAGCGGGGGTCACTTCAACAGAACGGCGTGCCGTGATCGAAGCGGCTATTCGAGCCGGTGCCAAAAATGCCTATGTGGTAAAGGAGCCGATTCTTGCCGCTATCGGCGCTGGCATTCCTATTCAGGAGCCGATGGGACATTTAGTGGTGGATATTGGCGGTGGCACCACAGACGTTGCGGTGATATCACTTGGAGGAATTGTTTCGTCTACATCAGTTAAATGTGCCGGTAACCGTCTCGATTCAGCGATTATTGATTACGTAAAAAAAACACACAATTTGGCTATCGGCGAAAAAATGGGAGAGGATATAAAAATAAATATTGGGTCGGCAATTCCGATTGAAGAAGAGCTTTCAATGGAGATTAAGGGCAGAGATTTACTCACGGGTTTACCGCGAATCGTTGAAGTGAAGACGAATGAAATGGTTAAAGCCATGAGTAAAGATCTGCGTGAAATGACCAAAGCCATTAAAGATGTTTTGCAGGAGACACCTCCTGAACTTGCTGCTGATATTATTGATCGAGGTATTATCATGACGGGCGGCACCTCGAACTTGCGCCATTTTCCTGAATTAGTCTACCGGCGTATCGGTGTCAAAGCCGCTTTGGCAAAAGAAGCGATTTTTTGTGTGGCTAAAGGTACGGGGATTGCGCTCGAACATTTGGATGTCTATAAGAAGACGGTGATTTCGAAGAGATAAGAAAGAAAAATCCCGAACCGCGCGGCGCGGTTCGGGGGTCTTCGTTTTCAGTCTTTGTGGATAAGAGCTTGCCAAAGAGGAGCAAGATCCTCGTCTTGAACCGCTTCTTGTGCGACTTCTTTCTTTTTGCCTGTAGCTATTGCGATACCAATGGCAGTTGCAAGCCACATCTCGGCCTCGTCCAGTTCAGTACGTTGACTGCAGTAGCAGGCCAGATTATAAGGGACAATCCAACAATGAGGGAATCGTCCCATTGCTTTAAGAAGGATCCGTTTTGCGTGTCCGATGCTCTCGTATTTTCGGATACTATTGGCGAGAGCGATCCACGACTCTACAGTATCAGGTTCTCTTTCTGACCATGCGCGAGCAAGCGATGTTGCTTCTGCCCATCTCTTGAGAGCAAATAGTGTTCCCCAATAGAGATGAATCACTTCCGGATGTTCTAGTTGTCCTGGACTGATTCTTTGGAGTTCTCTTTCGGCTTCACAAGGAGCCTTAAGCATAAGCCAGCCTTCTGCTGCCCTTACAGTCCATTTTTCTTCAAGAGTCAGTGTACTCATATGTTCTCCTTTTGATCAAATGGTTCTATTTAGACATTACTATCTTTTTTAACACCTGTACATAGCCGATTGATTTTTCAATGGTATACTTTTGATGTGCCTGTCACTTATAAAAAAGAGAATCCCATTTGGAAAGATCTAGAAAAACTTCACCATGCCTATCTCGTGGAGGGAGAACGCGAAAAACTTTTAGAAGAAATACGCGGTTTTCTGGAGTCTACTCTTTCTATTCGTCTCGTTGGCAACGCTGATTATCGCGAAGAGACTTTCGATTCTTTTGGTATTGATAATGCTCGTTCTCTTATCGAGTGGGCGATCTTGCGACCTTCCTTTGGCGAGCGGAAATTTTTTGTGCTGGCATGTAATACGATGACAAGCGAAGCGCAGAATGCACTGTTGAAGCTTTTTGAAGAACCTACGGGCGGAACACATTTTTTTCTAATTGTGCCTAACGCATCAATTTTTCTGCCGACCTTTCGCTCTCGTCTTTATCATGCTGTGGTATCCCTCGATAAAACAGGCAGCTCTGAGAAAGCGGAACTTTTTTTTACTCTGACGCCAAGTGAGCGTTTGCGTGAGGTGAAGGAAATTGTTGATGCAATTGCTGATGAGAAAATGAATCGCCAAGATGCAGTAGCCTTTCTTTCTTCGCTTGAATCTGTGGCGGCTCGGCAGTTAAAAAAAGGGGATAAAAAATTTGGAGATTTTACCGAAGATCTGATTCGGGCAAAACGTGATCTCTATTCGCGCTCGCCGTCGGTTAAACTGCTGCTTGAGCATATAGCCCTTATTGCACCTACTGTGCAATCAGGTAAGCACCAAATCCGAATATCGAAATCCGAAACAAGTTCCAATGTCTAAACTAAAGAAAGTCCTAAACCTGTTTAAATATTCGGATTTTGAATTTTGTTCTAACTAACTTGTGATTTGCTTAATATGTACGTTATACTCTATATAATCTATATAATATCATTCTGTTTATCAACTTAAGCGTTTTAGTATGCTCTACAATTTCTCTGATCTAAAAACCAAAGCAAAAGAAATCGAAGAATGGCTTAAAAAAGAGCTTTCTGGTCTTCGAACGGGTCGAGCGACTCCCGCTATTCTTGACGTGGTTTTGGTTGAATCCTATGGAGCTAAAGTGCCTATTCAGCAAGTTGGAAATATCTCTGTTGAAGATGCTAAAACTATTCGTATTAGTCCGTGGGATGCGACACACGTTAAGGCCATTGAAAAAGCTATTACCACTTCAAATTTGGGTCTTTCGGTTGCCGTTGACGATACGGGCTTGCGAGTTATTTTTCCGGATTTAACAGAGGATCGCCGGAAAAATTTAGTAAAGGTTGCAAAAGAAAAGCTTGAAGAAGCGCGGGTCAGTTTGCGAACTCTCCGCGATCATATTTGGAAGGATATTCAGAACAAGGAAAAGGAAGGGGGCATGAGCGAAGATGAAAAATTTCGTCTCAAGGATGAAATGCAAAAGCATATTGATGCTTCGAATAAAATCCTTGAAGGGGAGATGGGGAGGAAGGAGAAGGAAATCTTAGGATAGGGTATAGGGTGTAGTGTATAGGGTTTAGTAAAGAAATTTATAATACTGACCCCTCTTCCTAAACGCTATACCCTAAACGCTTCTTTTTTAGATGACTGTCATTTTATTTCTTATAATTCTTGCGGTTTTAGTATTGGTCCACGAATTGGGGCATTTTTTAGTTGCCAAAGCAGCGGGTATTCGGGTAGATGAATTCGGACTCGGCTTTCCGCCCCGTCTCTTTGGTAAAAAAATTGGCGAGACAGTCTATTCGATCAACCTCGTGCCCTTTGGTGGCTTCGTTAAAATTTTTGGAGAAAATCCTGATGAAGAATCTATTGCCGGCCCTGATGCAGCAAGAAGTTTCGTCAATAAAAATCGGGCGATTCAGGCAGGAGTGTTAGTTGCAGGAGTAACCTGTAATATCCTTTTTGCATGGCTTCTTTTGTCTGCGGGTTTTGTCTCTGGTTTGCCTGTTTCAGCCCAAGAGCCTCATGAGGGGCTTTCTATCGAAAACGTACAGTTGACGGTGACAAACGTTCTGCCTGATTCGCCTGCTCAAAAAGTGGGATTGAAAGCGGGAGATGTTATTGTTTCCTTGAAAACAGGGCAAGAAACAATAGCGAACCCCAATCCTTTAGCTGTTCAGCAGTTTATTGAAAAACATCAAGATGAAGAGTTGACTCTCTTATATAGCAGAGGGACAAAGAGTGGAGAGGTGAAAGTGTCGCCCAAAGAAGATCCGGAGCTCAATCGAAAAACTATCGGTATCGCCATGGATGAAGTAGGTATAGTGAAATTTCCGCTTGGCCAAGCCCTTATAAAGGGGGCCGCGACCACGATCGGAATTGCTAAGGCTATCACCGTCGGCTTTTTTAATTTTATTTCTCAAATTTTTCATGGTGAGGCGAAACTTTCGGATATTAGCGGACCGGTGGGTATCGCTCACATGGTTGGTGATGCGCGGGAGCTTGGTCTCATGTATCTTTTAACCTTCACCGCCTTTATTTCAATCAATCTTGCGGTGTTGAACCTGATGCCCTTCCCTGCACTTGATGGCGGTCGTTTACTTTTCGTCGCTATTGAAGCAGTAGTCCGCCGGCGGATAAACGCGAAAGTTGCCAATATGGTCAATGCCGTGGGTTTTGCTTTGCTTATTTTGCTTATGGTGGTGGTGACGTATAGGGATATTGTGAAGATGTTTTAGGGCACGACACGAATTACGAATAAGAGCGAATGACGCGAATAAAAAAACGCGCTCGAGGATACGAGCGCGGGCTGATTCGACTGTCATAACTAGCGCGGTTTTGGAATACGCGAAAGATCGATGGGTACCAAGTTAGTGAAAACAATCCGATAGGCGTTTGTTAATTCGTGCGCAAAGGACTCTCCTTTCTTTTCGTACACATAGCCGACAGCGACTGTTTGTCCATTGGTCACCGGCGCCACAGGATATCCATCAAGCCGACGGGTTCGGTCGATGGACATGACCAATGTGTTGTTGGTTCCTGGTTGTACCGAGATCACCAGGTAGTCTTCAGTGTCGTATTTCACAAACCTTTCCTTTCCGATCTGGTTGAATGCGTATAGGCTTGCTAGGACTAGAGAGACAACTACTACCAGAATTCCTGCGATCAATCCTCCTTTATTCATTTTTCCTCCTATGTTTAGACGTCCAGTTTTTGAACGTCTTTTCTTTTATCAAAATATCACTAAAACATTTTTTGTAAAGCTCTCGTATTTTGCTTTTCTTTGCGGTACAATCTCTTTACTATGAGAAGTGAATCTTTTGGCCCGGAGAAGGCTCATAACGAGAATGATCATGTGTTGTGGTTGAAAAATAAGATGCAATTTGAATTGGTCAAACGACAGTTTGGTGATGATGCAGAGGAGTATTTAGCTGGGTGGATTGCCGCAAACAGTACTAAATTTCGAGAGGCCTTTTCCAAGCATATCGCAGGTGATCCGCAGTTTTTAGAGAGATACGAAAAAGAACCAGAGGCAGTACTTGCTGAACTAGAGACAGAAATGAAATTAGACAAAGCCGCCTAGAACCTATTTTAATGAAACAGTCACAGCTTTTTACAAAAACCAGAAAGGAAGCGCCAAAAGATGAAGTGGCAAAGAACGCCGAACTTCTTATTCGGGCCGGCTTTATTCATAAAGAAATGGCCGGCGTTTATTCGTACTTACCACTTGGTTTTCGTGTTGTTGAAAAAATCAAAGTTATTGTTCGTCAGGAGATGAGCAAGATCGGTGGACAAGAGATGGTCATGACCGCGCTCCAACGCAAAGAGTTGTGGGAGAAGACAGATCGCTGGGACGACAAAAAGGTAGATGTGTGGTTCAAGTCTACACTTAAAAGTGGTGGTGAAGTAGGTTTGGGCTGGTCGCATGAAGAACCGATCACAGAGATGATGCAGTCGTTCATCGCAAGTTATCGTGATCTTCCTCAGTACGTCTACCAGTTTCAGACGAAGCTTCGAAATGAGCTTCGCGCAAAATCCGGCATCATGCGCGGCCGAGAATTTGTCATGAAGGATATGTATACCTACACTGCCGACGAAGGATCACACAAAAAAATCTATGATGCGGTTACCAAAGCATACTTGGAGGTGTTCAGGCGCGTCGATCTGGGTCACCTCACCTACTTTACATTTGCTTCCGGCGGCGCCTTTACCCAATTCAGCCATGAATTTCAGACCATTTCGGACGCTGGCGAAGATATAATTTACGTGCACGAAGCAAAAAAAATTGCCATTAACAAAGAAGTATTGACCGATGAGGTTATGAAACAACTTGGAGTAAAGAGGGAGGAACTGGTAGAGAAAAAATCAATCGAAGTCGGTAATATTTTTAGTTTTGGTGGCACCAAGTCTGAGCAACTTGGTCTTTACTATAAGGATGAAAGCGGCGCGTCAAAGCCCGTTATCCTAGGTTCCTACGGTATCGGTATTACCCGGCTCATGGGCACGGTAGTTGAGATTTTCTCCGATGAAAAAGGTCTGGTTTGGCCGAAAGAAATTTCGCCGTTTATGGTTCATCTCATTAGGCTTGGTAATGACGGAAAAGTTGTGAAAGAGGCACAGGAACTTTACGAAAAATTAGAGAAGCTTGGTATTGAAACATTGTATGACGATCGTGACCTGCGGGCGGGCGAAAAATTTGCCGACGCGGATCTTATTGGCATTCCAACGCGAGTCATTGTCAGTGACAAAACCTTGGAAGAAGGCGCGCTTGAAGTAAAGGATCGAAAAACCGGTGAGGTCAAAAAAATGGACGAAGGCACATTTCTAGAATCTTTCTAACCGGTATGAAAGCGTATTTCAATAAACAACGTGAGAAAGTCTTTCGGCTTCTCTCACACGATATTGGCATCGACTTGGGCACTGCAAACACACTTGTCTATGTGCGTGGTCTTGGCATTGTAGTCAATGAACCATCGGTGGTTGCGGTGAATGAAAAAACAGGGAGAGTTGTGGCTGTCGGTACTGAAGCTAAAGCAATGCTTGGACGCACGCCAGCCCATATCCGTGCTGTGAAGCCTGTTGTCGATGGCGTCATTTCTGATTTCGAAGTGACTGAAGAAATGGTGGCGTATCTTATGAGCTCTGCGGGCAGTTCCCGTAAAAAATTGCTTGGGCCGCGAGTCGTTGTGGGAGTGCCGTCAGGGATTACAAACGTAGAGACTCGGGCGGTGCGTGATGCCGCCAAAAACAGTGGTGCTCGGGAAGTGCATTTAGTTGAAGAGCCAATGGCCGCGGCCATAGGTATCCGTCTGCCTATTCATGAGCCAGTCGGTAGTATGATTGTTGATATTGGTGGCGGTACCACTGACATTGCTATTATCTCGCTCGGTGGCATTGTCCAGGCAAAAAATATTAAAATTGCGGGCGATCGTTTTAATAATGACATTATTTCCTATATTAGGAATGAATTTAAAATTCTGATTGGAGAGAAGACGGCGGAGACAATAAAAATTTCTATCGGTCGTGCAGTGCCTTCAGACACTCCGCTTGAATCGCCAGTGAAGGGAAGAGATCTTATCACGGGTCTGCCGCGCGAGGTTATTATCACTGACTCTGACATTCGTGAAGCTCTTTCTCCTTCACTTGACGTTCTGGTCGAGTCTATCCGAGAAGTGCTTGAAACTGCACCGCCAGAAATTGTCTCCGACATCATGCATCGAGGACTGCATCTCGTGGGCGGCGGCGCTTTGCTTAAAGGATTGCCGGAACTTTTACTTGAATATATTAAGATTCCTATCCATGTGGCTGATGACCCTCTCACTGCTGTAGCCCGAGGCACCGGTATCATTCTTGAAAATGTCTCTCGCTATGAGGATATTCTGCTGAAAAATGATGAAATTGCTTAGAAAAAAACCGCTGTTTAAGATGCGAACCGTTGTTGTCCTATTTCTCGGTTTGTTTTTTGTGAATTTCTTTCTCCCGGCTCTTTTTCCAACCATTGCTTATTATATACTTCGTCCTCTGTGGTGGGTTGAATCGAATGTCGGAGCAGAACAGCGCGATCAGAGTATTGCTCTTTCACATAAAAATCTTATTGATGAAAATCACGACTTACGGGCACGAGTCGAAACCTTATCCGAGAAATTGGTTACCTTCGATTCCTTGAAAAATGAAAATGAGGAATTGCGAGCATTAGGAAAAAGCAGTACTGACAGCAATAAAATTCTTGCGGCTGTGCTTGCAAAACCTTCTGTCAGTCCCTACGATACCTTAGTCATTGATGTCGGTGAGAAAGGGGGGATCGCGGTCGGAGATTATGTAGTTGCTGAAGGTTCAATCGTCCTCGGCCGGATTAATGAAGTACATGCGCGTTTTTCAAAAGCTGTTTTACTTTCAAGTCCTGGCGTTGAGACAAACGTTGCGATTGGTAAAGAGAAAATTCAGGCAGTGGCCTATGGTCAAGGGGCCGGAACCCTTTTTATGAAACTTCCCCGGGAATATGAAATTAAAGAAGGCGACCCTATCGTGGTACCGGAACTTGGCAATCGGGCTATCGGCAGTGCCGCTATCGTCGGTACCGATGGTGCCAGTGCTTTTACCAAAGTGTTGTTTAACGTGCCGGTGAATTTGTTTACGTTGCGGTGGGTGACCGTTGAAAAAAATCTAATTCAATAGTCGATTTCTGATTTTGGTGCATTTTGTTGTCGCTTCGCTCGTTTGCTTCCGCAATGTATAAGCATACATTTTGGTCGCAAGCCTGCGCTTGCTCCTAAAACTGCACTCAAAATCAGAAACCTTGTTTCTGCAAATTTCTATTTATTTCCTTTCTGAAATTATATGTTTCTAAGAATCACAGCCTGTATCGCTCTTCTGTTCATGGCCGCGGCCATGCCTTTTTGGTTTACTCTGCTTTCAATGGTTATCTTTGCTTTTTATTTTTCGCTATTTATAGAAGCCGCCATTGTGGCAGTTATAATGGATTCAATCTATGGCAGACCTTTTTTCCATCTTAGTTTTATTATAACTCTCGTGGCGGTGGGCATCATTTTTTTGGCCGAACGCGTAAAGAAAGAATTGTTTGTCTATTAAATACGAGTCTCGAAATGTTTACTTCATTCTATCGACGATTTCTGCGGAGACGAAAGAAAAATCAGGAAATTGCGCCTGATGAAATTTTTATTGATGCCAGTAATTTGCCGGCGTTTAACACTTCTCAATTTGAAGGGCGTTTTGAACGTCCCATTTCTGAAAAGACAATTTTTTGGACGGCTATTTCTCTTACGGTGATCGGGCTGGTTTTTGGTTTTCGCGTTTTTGCCTTACAAATAGAGAGGGGTAGTGAGTATGCTCTTCAGAGCGAACAAAACAAACTTCGACACATGCTCATTTTTGCAGAACGGGGAATTGTAAGAGACAGAAATAATGTCTTGCTTGCCTGGAATGTTCCCTCGAGTAAACATCCAGAATTTTCATCAAGGAAATACGCCTCCACGACGGGACTTGCTCATACCCTTGGCTATATTGGCTATCCAGCGAAAGATAAAGCAGGTTTCTATTATAGTACTGATTACACTCCTCACGCTGGTGTTGAAGAAGTATATAACAAACCTCTCTCCGGAGAGCCCGGGGACGCCTTGCTTGAAATAAATGCTCTTGGAGAGGTACATTCACAAAGCACGGTACATTTTCCAAAAAATGGGGAAGAGCTTGTTCTTTCTATCGACTCGCGCGTCCAATCAAAGCTCTATGAGCTTATGAAAGAGTTGGCAGGTAAAGTCGGTTTTACTGGTGGGGCCGGCGTTATTATGGATGTGAAGACGGGAGAGCTTCTCGCTATCACAAGTTTTCCTGAATATAACCCTTCGATTTTAACCGAGGGCGAGGATTCGAAAACTATCACTTCTTACACCCAAGATCCCAAAAAACCTTTTCTCGATAGAGCTACAGCAGGTCTCTATACTCCCGGTTCAATTATTAAGCCTTTTATTGCCCTTGCCGCACTCAATGAAAAAATTATCGATCCGTCAAAGAAAATTTTGAGCACTGGCTCTATTTCTATTCCTAATCCTTATGATAAGACAAAAAAATCTGTTTTTAACGATTGGCGGGCCCATGGCTGGATTGACATGAGACAAGCCCTGGCTGTTTCTTCTGACGTCTATTTCTATGAACTGGGTGGTGGGTTTGAAGATCAGCAGGGACTTGGTATTGGTACTATAAAAAAGTATATGATGACCTTTGGTTTTGGTTCTGCGGTGCCGGGAGATTTTTCTTCTGATAAAACAGGTGTGTTGCCCGACCCTCAATGGAAAGAAGAGACATTCGGCGGAGATATCTGGAGAATCGGAGATACCTACCATACCTCAATTGGCCAATACGGCATGCAGGTCACGCCGCTTCAGGCTGTGAGAGGCAGCGCTGTCCTTGCTAATAAAGGAAAATTGCTCACACCGACCATTCTTAAAGATGGTAATCGGGGTAGAGCTTTTTACGAGGATTTACCGATTCCAAAGGAATATTATACGATTGTTGAAGAAGGTATGAGAGAGGGCGTAAAAACTGGTACAGCAGTAGGTCTCAATACTCACGCTGTCGCTATTGCCGCAAAAACAGGGACTGCGGAGCTTGGCGCTACCAAAGCTTTTGTCAATTCGTGGGTTACCGGTTTTTTCCCATATGAAAATCCTCGATATGCTTTCACCGTACTTATGGAGCGTGGCCCTCGAGGCAATACCTTCGGAGCGCTTTCCGTGATGCGTGGACTTGTCGATTGGATGGAGGTGTATACACCGGAATATTTGAAATAGTTGCAAGTTGAAAGATGTAAGATTAGAGCTAGAAATAAAATACAATCTCTTCCTGCTTCGCTTACAACTTTAATCTTTCAACTTTCATCTGGTCGCTTTACATTTTAAGTTTTATTTTGTACAATCCCTCTACATTTTATACATCATCTTATTCTATGGAAGAAAACAAAGAATATTTGACCAAAGAAAAGTTCAAGGAACTATCTGAAGAACTGGACAAATTGAAGAAAGTCAAGCGCCGGGAAATTGCCGAGAATCTCGAATCCGCGAAGTCATTAGGGGATTTATCTGAAAATGCCGAGTACCATGAAGCTCGCGATTTGCAGGCCGCTACCGAAGATCGTATTTCAAAACTTGAAGCTATCTTAAAGTCGGCGGTTATTGTTTCTGATCACCACACTGATGCCGTTGGTATCGGATCAGTAGTCACTATCGATCGTGAAAAAGGCAAGGGCACGAATACCTATACACTTGTCGGTTCGGAGGAGACAGATGTCAAACAAGGAAAAATTTCCATTCACTCTCCAATCGGGGAATGTTTGATGGGCAAGCGTAAGGGCGAAATGTTTGTCTGCGATGCTCCAGCTGGCAAAATTACAGGCAAGATTGTAGAAATCAAATAAACTTAAAGTGCAAAGCGAAAAAGGTAAAACGTTAGAAGGAATAGGGAAGTTATTTTAGTTTTGCACTTTTCGCTTTAAGCCTTACACTTTTATTATGTCTTCCCTCGAAGAACTTCGCGCTCAACGCATCGAAAAACTTAAAATGCTTCAATCCAAGGGTATTAATCCATACCCGATTTCGACTGCTCGCGAATACAGTTTAGAAGAAGCGGTTTCTGATTTTAAAAAGCTTGAAAAAAAGAAAAGTGTCACTTTGGCTGGTCGCATTCTCTCTATTCGCGGACAAGGGGCAATTGTCTTCGTAACTCTTAACGACGGCACCGGATCTTTTCAGGCTATGCTCAAAAAAGGGGACACACCAGAAGCCGATTTCGACTTATTTCATCTGACTGCTGATATCGGCGATTTTGTCGAAGTGTCTGGTTCTCTTTTTGTCACCAAGCGAAACGAAAAAACTATTCTGGTAAAGAAATGGACAATGCTCTCAAAAGCTCTTTTACCTTTGCCTGAAAAATGGCACGGTCTTACTGATACGGAAGAAAGATTCCGCAAGCGCTATCTCGACCTCATTGCTTCTCCCGAAGTGAAAGAGCGATTTGTTGCCCGCTCTCGGATGATTACCGAAATTAGAAATTATTTTAACAAAGAAGGATATATAGAAGTTGAGACTCCTCGTCTTCAAACACTGGCGGGAGGAGCTACAGCTAAGCCATTCAAAACACATCACAATGCGCTTAATGTTGATTTTTATCTCACCATTGCCCAGGAACTTTTTCTGAAACAGCTTATTGTGGGAGGGATTAATAAAGTCTATGAAATTGGCAGGAAATTTCGAAACGAAGGCATTGACGTAACTCATAATCCGGAGTTTACAATGCTGGAGTCAAATGAGGCATATGCGGATGCGGAAGGTCAGCGAATATTTACTGAAAAACTTTTTAAACATGTCGTAAAGCAGCTCTTTGGAAAATTGAAAATCACCTATGACGCCAATGAAATTGATTTTGGGCCAAAATTCCAAGTTATTCCATTTTATGAATTGCTCAAACGGTATGCTCTTATTCCAAATCCAGAAACCATAACCCATCAGGAAGCAATTCTTCGTGCACAGCAACTTGGCGTGAAAGTGGATCCTTCTGAATCACTCGAGAAAATTTTGGATAATGTGTATAAGAAAGCTTGCCGCCCGCGGCTAGTTCAGCCGACTTTCATTGTTGATTATCCTGTATCTTTCAATCCATTTGCTAAACGTAAAGAGGAAAATCCTGCACTGATTGATCGGTTCCAGCTTGTTATCGGGGGTATTGAACTAGTGAATGCTTTTTCGGAATTAAATAATCCTCTTGACCAAGAAGAAAGGTATCTTGAGCAAGACAAAAAAGGCAAGTCAGGAGAAGCAGAAATTTCACCGAGCGACAAAGAATATCTGGAAGCTATGGAACATGGTATGCCGCCAAATGGCGGCATCGGAATCGGTATAGATCGAGTTGCTATGCTTTTAACTGATCAAAAAAATATCCGCGAAGTAATTTTGTTCCCGACGCTCCGGCCGAAGGGATAGAGACACGATTCACGAAGCATGAATCAAAAAGGGAAAAAATAACTTAAAAATAAAATGTTACGATATATCGTAACATTTTATTTTTTAAGCAGGAGAACAGAGGAGTTGACTTAAGGATCGAAAAGATGTAATTTCTTTCTAGAATCTGTCGTGACGTACACGATGGTAAAACAAAAAAACAATTGCTCATCGAAAGGAATTATGAAAATCCTACTTAGTGGTCGTAAGGCGAGGCTTTATAAAAGTTACTCCGTTCTTGTTTTCTCTCTTGTTTTTGTTTTGACTCTTGCCACTCTTATTCTTATTCCTACTTATCATACGTTATATCGGGGGCTTGCCTGTATCTCATTTAATGCTTTAGTAATTCTTGCCGGTCTTGTGCTAATTTTTTTGCGCTATGTACCAAAGAATACGCTGTATATTCGAGATCTCCAGGTTTACCACCATTTTCCCGAAGAGGCAGTAATTCCAGATTCTGAACATCGTGTATTACTGAAAATGGGGTTTACGGCGGTTTCGTGCGAAATGGAAGTCGCTTGCTACACGAGCAGTGTTCAGCCAATTACCCAAAATCCAAAAGTCAGAGAGATTGTCTACGGCATTTACATTTCTGCTTCTGAAGGTGTCGAAGCCCTACTCAAGCGGCGTCGACTTGAAAAGGAAGTGTCGTTCCTTTACGGTAACCTAGAGATGTGGAAACGAAGTCTGCTTTATCGGTTTAATGATGCAAAAAGTGCTGATCTTGCCGAATTGTTTGATCCTATGAACAGCAAACAGCAAGAGAGTTTTGCAAGACTCGCGTATCAATTTCTAGATCCTTTTCTTGCCGACTCGGGTTTTCATATAGGGAGAGTTCATTTTGATTTGGCTCAACCTGTCCAACAAACAGATTTTCTAAAGATGACACACTAACATGTACGCAGTCTTCGTAGACTGCGTTTTTTAATACCGCAGGAAACCCCGCACGACCTTCTCTTCTTCCCCAGGAGTGCGGGGATGAATGCGTCGGGCTAAACGCGAAGCGAGACCCAAAGGAAACCCCGCATGACTGAGTCTTCGAGGGAATGCGGGGAGGAGGTCATTTTATTCTCATTTCTTTTCTTTTTTCAGATTCCAAATTTATTGTTCTTTATTCCACCTTAATGTGGATAACTCATTGTACTGTGAGAAAAATAGAAAATTGCAGAAGAATTCTTGCTAATAATTCAATTCGTGGTAAGGTTTGGCGAACTCTACTTTATGGCATCAAACACAATAAAATCCTTGCTTTCAGGCGGTATATTTTTGTTTTTACTCCTCGTTCCCTCCTTTGCAGTAGGGCAGTCTTTATCTATCGATACAACCTATCGAAGTGCTGATAACAGTTTTTCTTTTCTCGTTCCTAAAAACTGGTCAAGTTATGCCTATAACTTCACTGCTCTAAAAGGCGGAAAAGTCGAACAGGTTGTTGTTACTCAGCAAATTGATACTGGTAGTCGTACGGTGAAATACTTTTTGCTTGAGGCAGGTTCGCCAGCTTCTATTTTTGGTTTGAATTCAAAAGTGGTAGAAAAACTTTCGCATGAACAACTCCTAGATTTTTATATTGATCAATTTGACAGTAGCACGGTTAATTTGAAAATTGGAAAAACATATACGACCGGAGAAGGGGAGAAAAAAATTTATACCTTTGAATCCACCTATACTCTTTCGGGTCCCTATACTGTTATCGCGGTTCATTCATTTCAATTCAAAGACGGAAAAGTATATCACTGGTTTACTCGCTGTTTCAGCACCCACTCGATTTTTTTGCCTACTCTTCAGCAGATTTCAGATAGCGTAGAAATTAAATAAATATGTTACTACATCGAAAAATACACATTGCTTTTGTCCTAGCAGTGGCGTCACTCTTGCCGGTTGCGGGTCATGCCCAAGCCGTATTTCCGCCTCGACAGGAGATTGCCGTGACCATACAGCCAGATTATAAAGCTACTGGAGTATGGGCTTTGCCTTTATTTTCGAAGGATGGAGTGAATTCTTTGTACGTTCCGGAATTTCGCCACTACGGTTCTACCATGAGTACGCAGTATGTATTAACAGGAATAGACAATGACAAAAATGAATCTTTGCCTTTTTCCCGCGAGAATGATGATGTTTTTTCTTTTAATCCTTTAGCTGGATCCAAACAAATCTCACGGTTTTTTCTGCATTACAATATAATGCCGGCATTTAAATATCCCGTTGCGATCTATGAATTTTGGGTTGCTGACGGCGGTTACCGCTTGAATCCGACAGTTGCTATTTCCTATCCGCCAGGATGGAAGGTGCTTACTATGTGGCCGCCGGAAGCAGAAATAAATGCAAATACGATATCTATTAAAGACTTATCGAAGTATGAAGAGTTGAGGCCGATTATTGTAGTGTTCGACACCCAGGGGCCTGGAGTGGTTGAGACTGTCGGAAAGTACACCATATCCGGAACGTCAGAAAATGTAGAAAAATTAAAGAAAGCTCTTGCAAAAATTGATTTCGTGGATGATTTTATGAACGAAGAGGTTGGCATCAAACCGCCGGAGAAAGTAGTGATTATTTCTGACAACCTTACTCAAGCAGGAGAGGTGGGGTATGATACCGAAGCCATTGCAGCTGCGCCGAATGTCATTATTTTTAATAATCAATTTGTAAAGAAAAAGAGCACCGAGGAAGTTGCCGTGATTTTATCCCATGAGCTCATGCATTTGGCGATTGGCAGTCAAAGTTTGTTTAGGGGCTTTTCCTATTTTGCTCCGTGGTTCGATGAAGGTATGGCCGTCTTTTTTGAAACACAGGTACATAACAAAATATATACGGACGCAGATAAAAAAATATTGGTTGAAGAGTTAAATAGAGTTCATGCAGTTTCGCCCGCAGAAGCAGCAGTATTGTACGAACAAAATTTTGACTTTCTCTTCGACGGCAACCGCATGCTTGGCACCAGTGCTTCGTATATGCATGCTGGCCTAGTTTTTGATCGTTTCTATGACAGAGCAGGGAATGCGGGGTTTAAAAAACTTTTTTCAAACTTGAAGGGATACAATCCAGGGGGAGTAAGAGGTCTTATCTTAAGCAGTCTCGGAGGTATTTCTGGTCTTAAAGAAGCAGAGCTTCTCTATCCGGGGAAAAGTGAGCAGGAGATAAGCAGCGTGCTGTCGCGTATAAGTCATCAAGATAATAACGAAGAGGAGAGTGTTCGGGTTGTTACGAACTATATCGAGCACAACGTAAAACATTATTTTGTGGCAGGTTCAAATCCGAGTGAGCCTGTTCTGGAGCAAGTAGCGGTTAAAAAGAACGCACCTTCGACAGAGGGCAAGAAAAAAGAAGAAACAAAAAAGCCGGATGTTTTACAAGCTTCTGTTGTTGCAGTGCCCTCTCCAGTTGTTAAGAAAATAGCGGCACTTGTTGTTGCGACAACTGTTTCTCCTATTCATCCTCACATAAGTTCATCCTCGCAGGTGAATAAGCCCAAACCTTCTATTGGTTCTAAATTTCGCTCTTTCTGGAAGAAACTTTTTAAAAGATAGGGGAGAAAAAGGGGAGAATAGGGGAGCATGGCTATCCCCGATAACCTCCGATAACCTTGCTCAATCTGTAAATCGGGTATGTAGAAAGTGACCAATGTACGCAATCTCCCCAGACTGCGTTTTTTATTTTTTTCCAGATTCCAAATTCACTATTCTTTATTCCACCTTAATGTGGATAACTCATTGTACTGTGGGATAGAGTGTTATATACTTATCACTAAGTGGGAAAAAGTGGGATGAGTGATCAGAAGAATCACTCGTCCCTAAAAAAGTTGCCAACTCAAATCGTAAAGCTAAAAACGAAAACTAAAAGCAAAAAATTACTAACACTCCTTTCCTTGTTAATCTAATTTTACACTTTTCGCTTTAAACTTTAAGTTTCCTCTCATGCTCATCGGCGAATACACTCATACGTTAGATGATAAGAATCGGCTCTCCTTGCCGGCGAAATTCAGGCAGGAAATGGGCAAGAAGGTGATTGTCACTCCAGGACTTGATGGATGCCTCTTTGTTTTTACGGTCAAGCAGTGGCAAATCATTTCCGAAAAGTTATCAGAAAGTTCGATGCTTCAGTCAGATGCCCGCAGCTTCAATCGATTTATGTTTGCTGGTGCCCAAGAATCAGAGGTGGATTCGATCGGCCGCATCCTTATTCCAGAATTTTTGCAAAAACGAGCAAAACTTTCGGAAAAAGTGGCAATCATTGGTGTTGAGACTCGTCTTGAGATTTGGGATGAAAAAGAATGGCGAGAGTATAAGCAGGGGGTGGAGAAGAAGGCAGATGCATTGGCCGAAAGACTTGGAAATATTGGAGTACTTTAGAAACGGCGAAAAAGTTTAATAACAGGGCAGATCAAATTACTTCTTTCTTTAATTACTTTTACACTTTGCGCTTAAAACTATAAGTTTCATTCCATGCACACTCCCGTCCTCTTAAAAGAAGTTCTCGAAGGTCTTGCTATCGAACCCAATGACACTGTCCTCGATTGTACGATAAATGGTGCTGGCCACTCCAAAGAAATTGTAGAAAGGTTGGGGAAAGAGGGGTTACTTATCGGTCTTGATGCAGACGCTTCTGCTTTAGAGACAGCCAGAAAAAATATCGGGAGCCCCCTTGTCCGAGTCGAGCTTGTTCAATCAAACTTCAGGGATCTTGATCTCGTCTTAAAAAAACTCAATGTCGAAAAGGTCAACAAATTCCTTTTTGATTTTGGTTTGAGTTCAAATCAGCTCTCGTCATCTCGGAGGGGATTCAGTTTTGAGCGTGATGAGCCGCTTGTCATGACATTTAAAGATACTCCTACAGAAAATGATTTGACCGCAAGTGTGTTTGTAAACGAATCGAGTGAATCTGCCCTTGCCGATATTATATTTGCCTACGGTGGTGAGCGATATGCCCGAAGAATTGCGGCCTCAATTGTTGAAGCTCGTGCCGCGAAACCAATAAAAACGACGAGTGAACTTGTGCGAGTTATAGAAAACAGTGTTCCAAATATATACCGTAAAGGCCGAATTCATCCCGCTACCAGAACCTTTCAGGCCTTGCGTATGGCCGTGAATGATGAGCTTGGCTCAATTAAGAAAGGCCTCCGTGTAGCCTTCGATCATCTTTCTTCAGGCGGCCGCATAGCAGCAATCAGCTTCCATAGTCTTGAGGATAAGATCGTAAAAGAATTTGCCCGCGGAGAAAAAATGGCTGGTACTGGAGAAAGTATCACTAAAAAACCAATAACCGCCTCCGACGAGGAAATAAAAGAAAATCCCCGATCACGGAGCGCGAAGTTAAGAATTATACAAAAAATATGAAGAGTGCAATTTTAAAAATTCCATCAACAACTCGAATCTATTTTGTCTGGGTAAGCCTCGGTCTTTTTTGCCTGTCGTGTGTCTTATATGTATTTTTCATACAAAAAGCTGTTTTTAATACCGTTGCTCGTTCTGATATTGAAAAAGAGATGAGAATATTAAACGGTAAGGTCAGTACTCTCGAAGCGGAATATATTGCTATTGAAAATAGTGTCAATCTGGAAACGGCGGCTGTATACGGTTTGAAAGAAGCTGTCCCAACTCAATATATATCACGTCGGGCATTAGGCACTGCTCTATCGTTCAAGAATGAATTGTAACGGCAATGAAGGAACATCCGCGCATTTGGCTCATTTCTTTAGGTATCATCCTTTTTGGTCTCGTTCTTATCTCGAGGCTTTATCTTGTGCAAGTTGTCGAAGGGGCAAATTACAGCGCCAAAGCGAATCAGCAATATATTCGGCCAACCGACAACCTTTTTGACCGCGGTTCTATTTTTTTCCAGACGAAGGATGAAAAGCTGGTTGCGGCTGCGACCATAAAGACCGGCTATTTTTTATACGTTAATCCTAAGAAGACGGACAATGCCGAGTCTCTCTATGCAGCTCTTTCAAAATATCTTGATCTTGATAAAGACTCTTTTATTGCCAAAGCTTCTAAGAAAGACGATGGATACGAGGAAATTGTGCACCGGCTTGATGAAACCACTGCGGATTCTTTATTGAAGCTTGCTCTGCCTGCTGTAGCTCTTCACAAGGAAACATGGCGATACTATCCAGGTAATCACCTGGCCGCGTCGGTGGTCGGTCTTATGGGATACAAAGGAGATGAGTTTGCCGGACGTTATGGGTTGGAGAAACAGTATGCAGCCGCTTTAGATCGTGATTCTTCCGAACTCTATTCAAATTTTTTCGCTCAAATTTTTGACGGCGTCTCGCGCGTTTTTAAGAATGAAAAGAGACAGGGTGATCTTATCACTACTATCGAGCCGAATGTTGAAAGTTACCTTGAGAGGCAGTTGAAAAAAATTGATGATGAATGGCATCCAAAAGAGATCGGTGGAATTGTTTTTGATCCTGTCTCTGGTGAAATACGCGCCATGGCTGTGTTTCCTACCTTTGATCCAAACGATCCGCAGGCCGAAAAAAGTTCAAAGATTTTTTCCAATCCTCTGGTGGAAAATGCTTATGAAATGGGCTCGATCGTCAAACCTTTGACTATGGCTGCAGGGCTTGATGCTGGAGTCGTGAAGGCAAGCACCACTTATTATGATGCTGGTACGGTGACCTTAAACGGCAGGACATTTTCGAACTTTGACGGCAAAGGCCGGGGCACTGTTTCTATGCAAGAAGTTTTGAACCAATCTCTTAATACTGGCGTGACCTTTGTGATGCAAAAGCTCGGTAAAGATCTGTTTACGTCTTACTTTAAAAATTTTGGCTTGGGTGAGAAAACCGGAATTGATTTACCAAGTGAATCCGGAGGACTTGTGGCAAATTTGGACAGTCCGCGGGACATTGAACATGCCACGGCTTCTTTTGGACAGGGTATTGCTATGACGCCGATCAGCACGGCAAGAGCACTTGCCGCTTTAGGCAACGGAGGTTTTTTAGTGACTCCACATGTCGTTAAAACGATTAATTATAGGGTTGGTTTATCAAAAGATAGTGCTATACCGGCGCCAAAACTAGTGATAAAAAAAGAGACGAGCGAGGAAATAACTCGTATGCTTGTTGAAGTTGTCGACAAAGCACTTCTCGATGGTAAAGTGAAAATGGAACATTATAGTATTGCCGCGAAGACTGGTACTGCTCAAATTGCAAACCCTTCAGGTGGAGGGTATTATGATGACCGATACCTCCATTCGTTTTTTGGCTATTTCCCGGCCTACCATCCGAAGTTTCTGATCTTTCTCTACGCCAAAGAGCCAGTTGGAGCGAAGTACGCGTCGGCTACTCTTACTATGCCTTTTATTGATACGGCGAAGTTTTTGATTAATTATTATGAGATACCACCCGATCGCTAGGAAGCGATCGGGAAATAACAAACACTAATATCCAAATTCTAAATAAATCAGAAACCAGAATATATAAATTTTGAAGTGTTGTTTTAAGATTTTGAAATTGTAATTTATTTGGAATTTGTAATTTTGGATTTGGTGCTTACATCTATGCGCTCTCTTTTCAAAAAAATTATCGTTCTGGCTCTGACTTTCGAAGCTCGAGCAGTACTGAAAAAATACAAGCCAAAAATTATCGCCGTTACCGGAAGCGTTGGCAAGACCTCGACCAAGGATGCGCTTTTTGATTGTTTGTCGCCTTTTCTTTACGTCCGTAAAAGCCAAAAGAGTTTCAACAGCGAAATCGGTTTGCCACTCACTATTCTTGGCATCCCTAATGCATGGAATAATCCATTTGTATGGGTTTTGAATATCGTTCGCGGCTTATTGATTGTTATCGTGCCTCAAAAATATCCCAAATGGTTGATTCTCGAAGTCGGCGCCGACCGGCCGGGAGATATTAAAAACATAAGCGCGTGGCTCAAGCCCGATGTGGTTGTTGTAACTCGTTTTGCCAAGGTGCCTGTCCACGTTGAATTTTTTGGTACACCTGAACGAGTCATAGAAGAAAAATCGTATTTAGTCAAAGCTCTCAAAGATGAAGGAATTCTTGTTCTTAATGCTGATGATGAAGATGTAATTTCTCTTTCACATTTACGACGAACAAGGCCTGCCACTTTTAGTTTGGCCGACCATGCTGACATACGAGCCTCAAACTACAAAATTGTCTATGAAAAAACGGCACTGGGGCCAAAGCCCGCCGGAATTAATTTTAAAGTAGAGTATAAAGGGACCGCTGTCCCTATAACTCTTTCGGGTGTTTTAGGTAGGACCCACGTTTACCCCGTGCTTGCCGCTTTGCTTGTTGGTGCAGAGAATGGATTGAATTTAATCAAAATGGCGGAAACTCTTTCGACGTATCATCCTACTTCAGGTCGGATGCGCATTCTCGACGGCATTAAAAATACGGTTATCATTGATGATACATATAATTCATCACCGGTTGCCCTTGCCGAGGCGCTTGAAACTTTGAAAGAGTGCGAAGTCAACGGTAGAAAGATTGTCGTGCTTGGCGATATGATGGAATTAGGAAAGCACACGGTGGAGGAACATCAAAAAGCTGGCAGGCAACTAGCATCATTTGTGAACCTACTTTTTACAGTCGGTGTCCGGGCTCGTCACATTGCTGAAGGAGCGCTTGATGGGGGACTTAGCGAGCGATCCATTTTCCAATTTGAAGATTCTCGCACTGCTGGCAACATGCTTGAGCACTCTTTGGAGCCTGGCGATCTCATTCTCCTCAAAGGCTCGCAATCAACCCGTATGGAAAAAGCCGTTGAGGAAATAATGCTCATGCCCGAAGACAAAGAAAAACTGCTGGTGAGGCAGGAAGAAGAGTGGACGAAAAGATAGCGTCTTAGCTTCACGAGCTTCTAAAGCTTCTTAGCTTTAAGAATTTTGCTTGAGGCTCTACTTTATTGTAAGCTTTTGAAGCTAAGAAGCTGTCTTGCTACGAAGCTTCTTGAGCGGCCCTATCGTCTAGTGGTTAGGACAGGAGCTTCTCAAGCTCTAAACCCGAGTTCGATTCTCGGTAGGGTCATCGCATAGCAAAAAGACTGGACTGCTCCAGTCTTTTTGCTATGCGATGAAGCCGGAGCGTTGCCGAGTCAGCAGACGAGGCCGCGAGGCGGGGTCGCGGAAGTTCATCGGCGACTGGCCGATGAATTATCCGTGACACGCAAATTAACCAAACTGCTTTGGTCTTTTTTGCTATGCGGTGAAGCCGCAGCCATGTTTTGTTCAGCAAAACAAAATGCTGAGGCGGGGTCGAGAAAAATTTTCGGTGACGGCCGAAAATTTATTCGTGACACTCACTAGCAAAAAGACTGGACTGCTCCAGTCTTTTTGCTTGCGATGAAGCCGCAGCCATGTTTTGCGAGCACGCAAAACCGGCGAGGCATGGTCAAGGAATTTTGTGAGCGACGGCGAACAAAATATCCGTGACATGAGTTTTATCTTCGCGTCCGGGAATCGAAAAGGCTGAACATATTTCTTCTGAGAAATGTGAAGCCTTCAGTCTTTTTGTTAGTGAGAAAGCGGCTTGTGAAAGCCGCTTTGGGGAACAAAACGAAACACTTTAAGCTGCAGAGAGGTCGGGTTCGAGGTCAAGTTTTTTGCGGATACGATTGAGCAGTTGAGGTGTTATCGGAGAACCGTCGCCTTCGAGGAGACAGACAATCAGATCTTGGGAACAGTTTCTTCCGCCGGTCGAGAGAAGAATATTGAGAATCGGCTGCTTTACCGATTCCTCTTGCCGGGAAAGAAGATTAATTAGCCGTCGGCGCTCCGGAGGGCGAGAATGAACTTTTTTCAGTCGACCATCGAGTTCATTGTGAGAAGGAAACATGTAAGGTCCTTTTTGGTTGAGGTTGATGAACTGTGGCAGTTCTGCGTACACAATATGCTGATGGTGAATCAATGTCAATAAAAAAATGCCACTCTCACCAAGAGCGGCATTCGTGTTACGTGTCCTAGGTAGGAACATTTAAAAGAGCAGAAGCTGTGGATGATCTCGTGGATCCGGTGGGTTGAAAAACAGGTCTCGTTCATCAGCAGAAGTCTTGAAGAGACGTCTGTCGTTTGACTGCTCTCGAACCTTCTCACTTCTGAAGAAGTCCAGTGGAATGTGAGGAAACTCGATTTCGTAGTCCATAAAAAATGTATCCGTTATCGAGTTTACAGCAATTCCAAGAAAAGACTAGACGTGTTAGATTATTTTTGTGGATAACAAGCGAAAAAAACTCACTGCACGATTTTTCAATCGCCGCGTCACTACTGTCGCCCGCGATTTGCTTGGCAAATATCTTGTGCGAAAAATTGGCGATAAGGAGATGGCCTTTAAAATTACAGAAGTCGAAAGCTATGATGGCGAAAAAGATTTAGCCTGCCACGCTTCGAAGGGTAGAACGATGCGAACTGAAGTGATGTATGGTGAAGCTGGTACAATCTATGTCTACCTTATCTACGGCATGTATTACATGCTCAATATTGTTACCGGCCCCAAGGACTATCCGGCGGCGGTTCTCGTTCGTGGTCTTGAGGGAATAAATGGCCCTGGCAGATTGACTAAAACCCTAGCTATTAATAGAAAGTTAAATGGTCTGCCGCTGGCTTTCACGGCGGGACTTTGGATTGAAGACAGAGGAGAAGTTGTTTCTAAGAAAGATATTGAGAAAACAGCGCGTATCGGAGTTGAGTATGCTGGTCCTATCTGGTCGCAAAAACTTTATCGTTTTATGTTAAAAGATTCTCGTCCCAACAAAAAAACCGCCAAAATCAAATGATCATTCATTGATTCTGACGGTTACCGTATTTCTCCTCTCACTGGTCCGGCTGGCTTAAGTCGGATTTCTTCAACAGGCGGTCAACAAGAGCACAGTGAATATCATCTTTCAATTCCTCTGGTCTGACCAAATAAGGAGCTACATGCTTCCAGCGTTCTCGCTTAAGCTGAAGGATGTCGAGGTCAAAGTGCCGATTTCTGTATAGGATCATCTTTTCCAGAACGCCAGCGCACTCAAAACCGCATTTGCGGAGCATTTGCCAACTATGCATATTCCTCCTGATCAGTTCGCCGACAACATTCCTCATCCCCAATTCGTCAAAAGCAAACTGCAGCAAACCAATCAAGGTTTCCATACCAAAGCCGTAATGACGACAGGTCTTTCGAATAAACAGTCGCATGTAGACATAGCCATGCTCCCTGCTTATGCTATCGAGAACTGCCACTCCAAGTGGAATATCATGACTCATTTTCAGGCTTGGAATGAATGTTACTATCGAGGCTTCTTTTGCACCGTCCGGACTTTTTTTCCTGCCAGGGCTTTTTTTGACCCAAACCGCCTGGCGCAGTCTTCTGAAGATCTGGGCGTCAACAAATGGGGATTTTCGATTCAAGAGATACAGCGCCGCTTCATCATTTTCCCACCACCAGTCAAGGTATGGTTTATCTATCTGAAGCGGTGGTCTTAGAGTAAGTCGGGGCGTCTGGATAAAAATACTTTGCGCCTGGACCTGTACAAATTGTTCCACTGTTTTCGTCATAGCTACCTCCTTTTATTCCCTAGGGATAGGGAATTTCATGTGTTCTTCATTTACTATATACGAGAATTGGGGATCGGCAAGCTCTGCCTTAAAAAACACAATGTGTTGACAGATTTTGCCCATATGCCACTATGGTTCTCTACGGAATGCTCATATGTTTAAGAAAAACAACATTGCGATTGAGGCAGAATCTCTTCTCGAATACGTCTCTGACGGTATTATCGTTAGTGACGATTACTCTGCGGCACGTGTCCTCTACGCCAATGCTGCAACGGCAAAAATTTTAGGTTTTAACAATACAGATCTCGCTTTGGTGCACCTAACCGATCTTGTCCATCCTGCCGATTTATCCAAAGTAAAGGACTATCATAAAGAACTTAAGAAAAAAAAGCATTTAACTACAGTGCGGCGTATCAAACGCAAGGATGGCCGGTACATTTTACTTGAAAGAAATGCCCAGGTTCTCGATAACGGTTATGTTGTTTCAATTATACGGGATGTCACAGAGCTTCATGAACTGGAGCACCGCAAAGATACTTTTATATCTATTGCGAGCCATGAGTTGCGTACGCCGGTGACGAGCATTCGTTTGTATACGGAAATTGCCGCTCGTCTTCTCAAAGACAATGAACCAGCAAGCGAAGTTCTCCCTATGCTTGATAAAATCCAAGATCAAGTAGAGAGGCTGAAAAATTTAATCGGCGATATGCTCAATTTGTCAAAAATTCAGGCAGGCAAGCTCGAATTTCGTATGGATTTCTTCGACCTTGACACCTTGGCGCGTGAAGCAGCCGAGCATATGAGAGCGGCCGCAAAAAAGAAGTTGACTCTAAGTGTGAAGGGAAGCATTACCCAAAAAGTGTACGGTGATAAAGATCGTATTTATCAGGTACTTATTAATTTACTTTCGAATGCCATAAAATATTCACCCGATTCGCATGAAGTCGAAGTCATGCTCGGGGAGAAAAAAGGCGAGGTACTAGTTTCAGTTATTGATTTTGGTATTGGCATAAAAAAAGACGAGCTAAAGAAAATTTTCCAACGATTTTACCGTGTTCCGGGAACAGCCGAACACACTTTTTCCGGTATGGGCATTGGTCTGTTTTTGTGTAAGGAGATTATTAGAAAACACAAAGGCACTCTCATCGCAGATAGTATTCACGGTAAAGGCTCTACTTTTACTTTCTCATTACCGGTGGGGAAAGAGAAGACAGAAGGATAAAAAGATAGCCCGAACGCGGCTTACGCGTTCGGGCTTCTTCACTTCTCTATTCTTTTAAAGTGATGCTTTCGTCAGGTCCCAGCCCTCGGAAGATCCGCAAGCGCTCAGAGAGCGCGTCTCCGGGGTCTTGGCCCCAGAAACTTTCCATGTCCATTCGGGCGGGTCTTTTTCGGAGAAATTCGAGACCGACTCCGAAACTAACCGTTTGCTCGAATATGACAGGGATTGTTTTTTCGGGTGTTTCAACCGCGGCGCGCATTGCGGCCGCGAGTCTTTGGTATCGATTCATGTTCCTCCTTCTTAGTTCGGTTCTTGTTCTATTATATAATATGAGTTGAGCTATTGTCAAGGTAAACAAAACGTTCTCTACTATTGAAACAACTGTGCTACTACTTCCTTTACATCATTGCCGTCCGCCTTGCTTTTTAGGTCTTTCATCAAAGCGCCCATAAGTTGATTCATCTTTGTTTTATCCGTAATACCCAGTTCTGCTTTTTTTGCTTCAGCTGCTTTCCGTATCTCTTCTTTTGACATTTGCGGTGGCATAAAAGTTTGAAGAACCACGAGTTCTGCTTGTTCTGTTTCTGCAAGATCGGAGCGACCGCCCTTAGTAAATTGCTCAATTGAATCTTTCCGCTGGTTTATGGCACGTTTAATGACCACTAGTGCTTCCTCGTCAGTTAATTCTTCCTGTGGCTTACGGCCTTTGGCAACGAGTTCATTTGTGAAAGCGGCAGTGAGGCCGCGCAATACTCCCAAGCGAACTGCTTCTTTTTTAAGCATGGCGTCCTTTATTTGGCTTTGGATATCTTTATGTAGGGACATAATTTGAAAACTAGTTGTAAGTTGAAGGATTCAAGTTGTTAGTAAGACAAGAAAATAACTTTATGTTGTTCCTACTTTAATCTATCAACTTTAATCTTAAATCTATTTTAGCACCTTTTTGCCCCGTGGTATAATCCTTTTATGTCTCCGCTAGTCATTACCTTAATTGTTGTTTTTGGTATAGCGATTCTCGCAACCAATATCTTTTTCGGTATTCGGCTTTTGCGTGTTCCCAAAAAAGAGGAAAATGATGAAAGTGTAGGTTTTAAGCTTCTGCTTGAGCAGATGAATGAATTGTCGCGCACGGTGGATAATAAAATTGGGGAGACTAACCGTATGGTCAACGATTCCGTAAAAACCCAGTTCAGCGAATCGGCAAAACTAATTAAAAATATCAATGAAGAAGTCACTAACCGCCTGATTGAAGTCACTAAACGACTTACCGAGTCAACGGAAGCCAGTAAACAAGTTTTTACCATTGCCGATCAATTGCAGAGTCTTCAAGACATTCTCAAGAATCCAAAACAACGTGGTGTGCTTGGCGAGTATTATCTCGAAGCGTTGTTGAAAAATGTGTTGCCGCCGACAAGTTACAAAATGCAGTATGCCTTTCAGGATGGCATGATTGTCGATGCCGTCGTTTTTGTGAAAGATAAAGTCATACCCGTTGATTCAAAATTTTCGCTTGAAAATTATAACCGTTTTGTTGAGGCTCAAAATAATCCACCTGAACGTGACCGATTGGAAAAAATATTTGTGAACGATTTGAAAATGCGTATTCAGGAAACGGCCAAATATATCCGGCCTGAAGCCGGCACCCTCGATTTTGCCTTTATGTTCATACCCCATGAAGCCATTTATTATGATTTGCTTGTCAATAAAGTTGGCGCTTTGTCTGATGATAACGAAAGTTTCATTCAGCGGGCGGCAGGGAAGTATCGCGTCATTATTGTCTCGCCAACTTCATTTTTGGCATATTTACAAACAGTCTTACAAGGATTAAAGGCCATGCAGATTGAAGAGACGGCTAAAGATATCGTCAAACGTGTTGGCGAGCTTGGCAAGCATTTGAAAACGTACGAAGAGTATCATGCGAAACTTGGCAATGCTTTGGGTACCGCAGTGAACCAGTTTAATTTTTCCTCAAAAGAATTTAAAAAAATAGATAAGGATGTTTTGCGCATTACAGACGAGGCGATTGGCATTTCTGCACTTTCGCTTGAAAAGCCGGATATGGAAGAGTAGTTCCTCAAGTCTGACCTGAAGAACATCTTTGAAAATTGATATTTTTGTTCGTTTTTCGTATAGTGGGCCAAGAAAGGAGGTGTTATGTTGAAAGAATACATACTGTCTAGCCGTATTCAGTTTATTGCTGAAGTCAAAACTTGTTCACCGTTTGGCTATCAAACTTCTGTGCCGTGGATCGACTTGTTTCAATTGGCGAATCGTATTGGCGATGTCATCTCGATTCATACCGATCCTCGATGGGGAGGTTCCATGGAAGATATTAGCCGCGCCTGCGCTTTGACGCGAAAACCTATTCTCGCCAAAGGCATTCATAAGACTGACGCAGAAATTATTGAGGCGCTCGGGCACGGTGCGGAGTACGTACTGGTGGTGGGCCGGGTGCCGACATTTTCGCCAATTACTGTATTAGAACATTGTATGATTGAACCGCGCTCTTTTGCTGAAATATCGAGTATTCCTCGGGGTCATATGCTGGTCTGGAATTCTCGAGATCTTTATACGGGTGGCCTGAAAAAGGAAACAGTTGTGGACGTTCGAAGAGTCTGGGACGGCTGGCTTTGTATGGCAAGCAACATACGTACGCCAGAGGATGTCACGAGCGTGCCGGTGCCGATTAATGCTGTGCTTATTGGTACGCATTTGGCGAGTTTTGAACACAATCGAGGGTTTTAAGAGTATGGGGCGCTTCCAGAGGGTTCATTCCTGTCGAAGCGCTTTTTTATTTGCTTTTTTCAATTGTTTATGTAAAATAGTGGAACTATGCATTTTGCGGTTATAGAAACAGGTGGCAAGCAGTACAAAGTCTCGAAGGGAGACCTTGTTTCTGTTGAGAAAATATCTGACACCATTAAAGAAGGGGAGACAGTTACTTTTGACAAAGTGCTTCTTACTGATAATGGCACTGAAACTGTTCTCGGTGCTCCTTATATTTCAGGCGCTAAAGTGACGGCAACTGTTACCCAAATCGGCCGCGCCCCTAAAGTTCTTGTTGTAAAATTCAAACAAAAAAGTCGCTACTTGAAACGCAATGGCCATCGCCAGCCGTTTACCAAAGTGAAGATTGAATCAATTTCATAAAAAATACCGCCGAGGCGGTATTTTTTATCGGCGATTTTCGAGAGCATTCTTAAGTGTTTCCGGATCAGAATATTCAAGCTCGGTGCCAGTCGAGAGGCCGCGGCCGAGGTGGGAAAACCTAAGAGAGGAGATGTCCTCTATTTTTTTCAATTCATCTTGGACGAATCGGGCAGTATTTTCTCCTTCCGGATTAAAACTCATTCCTAAAATTATCTCTTTCAGTTTCTTGGCTCCTGATTTTTCGATATCTTTCTTAACTCGGTTTTTCAATTCTTTAATCCGCACTCGCCGTTCAGGATCTTTTTCAAGAATCGGCACTGTGCCGCCAAGCACGAAATAGAGACCACGATACGTTTCGCTTTTCTCGACATTTTCCATATCTATGTCGCGTGCCACAATCATGAGAAGAGTTTCGTCGCGTGTTGCATCACGGCAAATCGAGCAGAGAGAATTGTCTTTAGCGTCTTTAGCGAAAAAACGAAAGCAGTTGGAACACACTCGTATACTGTTTTTTAATTCGGAAAGTCCTTCCGTCAGTTCGCGTATGTATGATTGATCTCGTCCCAAAAGAAAGTAAACAAAACGCCGCGCTTGGCGCGGGCCAATGCCGGGGAAGTCGCGAAATAATTCAATAAGTTTATCAGTTGCCGCCATGGAGATAGTATTTAGAATGAAGCTTCTGCCGCCGGAGCAAAATCACTAAAATCACTTTTCTCTAAACTCAAAAAAGTGGTTTTCTTTTCGTCAAAGTACAGTTCAACTTTTCCTGTCGGGCCATTTCGATGCTTTTCAACCAAAATCTCAGCAATATTTGGCCGATCTGAATCTTCCTTGTATTTGTCTTCTCGGTGAATGAACATAACCACGTCTGCATCCTGCTCGATGCTATTGTGGACAAGTATGTCGTTAGCTAAAAAGTTATGTGTTCCTGGAACAGTAGCGTCAAAAACTTCTTGTGGGCCTAATGGCTTAATTGAGACGACATGATCCCAATAAATATCAGATTCTGCCAGATAGCCAAGATTCCTGCTTGCTACCGCTTCTGCAATGCGGGAAAGCCGTTCACGACCGATGCCGTTCATCACAAGAGCAGTGCCGTTATAGGAAATATCCATTTTATGGGCTAATTTTCGCCAACTTAATCCTTGATCCTGCATAGCCGGTTCAATAAGGGTTCTCCATGCTTGTTCGGGGATAACATCAAGGTTAGTGTTTGGGATAATTTGTTTTAAGGCATCAATAAGGTCGGGAATAATTTTACCGCGAGAGCCAAAACATCCCACTTCTTCGCAAAATCGTTTTTGCATAATTGAGCCTTGTATATGGACCTGGAAACTTGGGCGGTATTTTCCTTGAGGAACTTTCCGTAGTGTGCTCAAAATACTGCACCGAAGCAAAAGATGCTGAATACCTCCAGCAAGTTTTTCACTGGTTGTGGAATAATATATAGCTCCGCTTGTCCGTCGCCCCTTTATTTTTTTATAAGAAATGTTTCCATCGGTTGCCCAAAGATGATGAAGAAATAACTTTATTTTATCGTTCGACAGGCTGAAAAGTTTTTCCGGCAGGATTTTTTCATAGGAACGTGATAGTTTGATGTTTAATTTTTCGTACCATAGGCTGATTGGGTGACGACGACTTCGAGCCAATCTGTAAGGGGAGGGTAAGTAAAGATGAAACCAGTTTTTTTGTTTTACGATCCGAGAGGTAATGGAAAATAGTCTTCGAGCAGCATCTTGAACTATTTTGATATTTTCCTTATCCTCGCTTGTGTAATGGAATGGTTGGTGGGGGATAATACAGCCATCGCCGAGAAGGTGGGCAAGCAATAGTAATTCATCATCGCTCATTCCTGTCCGAGATCCCATAATAGGAATTGTCCGAGGTAGTGCAATGTGAGTCTTTTCTTTAAGTTCATCAAGTCGTTTCCACCCTTTGATAGTAAGAAATTGATGGTTGGCGGAAGCTTTAATAGTTCGTCCGCTTTGTGTTTTTAGTTCGAATGTCTCTTTAATACCACTTGAAAAAACCTTAGAAATTTTCTGAGTGTGCATTTTTTTATCTGCTCCCAATGAGAGAACAGAAATATTTTTCTGGCCAACCATGCTTTGTATTGTTACTTGCTCGCCTGTGTCGGCCCGTGTAATAAGTGTGTCGCCAGACAAACAGCCAGAATCACGAAGGTCAGAAAGACGGGGTTTGCCGCCACGCTGCTCCACTGCGCGGGAAAGTTGAGACAGAGCAAGAACCGGCACATCAAGTTCACGGGCGAGATGTTTTAAGGAGCGGGAGATTTCAGTGACTTGTTGAACCATTGAATCGCTTGAGCGCGTGGCGGTGGGGGCCATGAGCTGTAAGTAGTCCACGACCACGAGCCCCAGGCCTTTGTCGGATTTCAGTCGGCGGGCCACTGAACGCATTTTCAGAATATTGTTTCCCGGTTGGTCGTCGATAAAAATTGGGGCGCGGGAAAGTTTGTCGAGCGCATCACGAATTTTATCAAAGTCTTCATCACCATTAAGACGGCCTGTGCGCAAATTCCAGGAATTTATTTTTGCTTCAGCGGCAAGCATTCGATCAACTAATTGCTGTGAACTCATTTCAAGCGAGAAAATGCCAACTGGAATGTTATGAAGAACGGCGGCCTGGCGGGCAATATCAAGAGCAAGAGAGGTTTTTCCCATTGAAGGTCGGGCCGCAAGGATGATAAGATCTGACTTTTGAAAACCAGCAAGCAATGTATCGAGCTCTTTGAAGCCGGTGGGGACGCCGCGCAATTCATTTTTTGATTTATGCAATTTATCAAGCCGCTCCCATGCTTCGCCAAGAGCATCTTTCAGTTCGATAAAAGTTTTAGAAGAGCTAAAGTTTGTGACAGCGAAAATGCGTTTCTCCGCGCGGTCAAGAATTTCCTCAATATCTTCGGCTTCAGCGTACCCGAGTTCAGATATATGCTCCGCCGCTTCGATGAGATTGCGCATCAGTGATTTTTTCTGAACCATATCCGCATAATACTGTGCATTCGAAGCGGTGGGGACTGTCTCGACGAGTTCTGCGAGAGAAGAGATGCCGCCAATCGACTCAAGTACATTTTTTTCCTTAAGTCGCGTGGAAAGAGAAAGTAAATCAATGGGGGTATGTTTGCCAAACAGTTCGAGCATTCCCTCGTAAATAATTTTATGTTTGTCAGCATAAAAAGCCCCCGGCGTGATGAGATCAAGGATTTCATAGAGCGCTTCCGGTTTCAGCATAATTGAACCAAGCAGAGCTTTTTCTGCTTCAAGATTTTGGGGAGGAATACGAAGTTGTCTTTTTAAACCGTCGGCCATAAAGACGATTGTAGCATGCGAACAGTTGGCTCAATACTTCCAAATGGCGATAAAGTGTGCGGAAGCTGGGGACAGCGCGGATGATTTTTGCTCTAAACAAAAATTATGAAGCCCTATTTGTGTAAACGAATTTTTATTCCTTCTGGTTTATCTTCGAGATTGTAGCCTAAATCGCTAATCTTTTGGCGCAATTCGTCTGCCACTATGAAATTTTTGGCTTTGCGAGCCGCTTCGCGTTCCTCGACAAGTTTCCGGGCGTGTGTGGGTAGGGAAGCAACGTCGATATATTTTGTCTGCATTGTCTCGAGGGTTGAATCAAGTTCTGAAAGTCTAAGTCCGAGCACACGATCAAAATCAAGAAGGGTTGCCCGTTTATCTTCTTTTTTCACCGATTCATCTTTGATAAACGTCCAGACCAGAGCAAGTGCTTGAGCAGTATTTAAATCGTCATTAATAAAACCCAAAAATTGTTCTTTGTACTTTTCATTAACCAAACCATTTTTTGATCCAAGGTTTTCGACAAAGTGTTTCTGAAGCTTAAAAAGAGCCGTCTGACTGGCTTCGAGTGCTTCCCATGTGAAATTTGATTGAGTGCGATAGTGGGATGTTAAAAGTAAGTAACGGTAACTTAATGGCGACATCCCTTTGGCAATAATATTTTTTAGATATACGCTGTTACCTTCTGATTTGGCGATTTTTTTGCTGTCAATAAGGATGTGGGCATGATGCATCCAATATCGTACAAATGGTTTTCCAGTGACCGATTCCGATTGGGCAATTTCATTGTTGTGATGGACGCTAATATGATCGACGCCGCCGGTATGAATATCAAAACTTTTGCCTAAATATTTAATAGACATGGCCGAGCATTCAATATGCCAGCCCGGGAAACCGACTCCCCACGGCGAGTCCCATTCCTGCTGTCTTTTATCTTCAGGTTTGGATAATTTCCACAAAGCAAAATCGGTCGCATTTTTTTTCTCTGCATTAACACTAACACGAGCTCCTTCAACGAGCCCTTTCAAATTGATATTTCCCAATTTCCCATACTTGGGAAATTTTGAGGTGTCAAAATATATACCGTCACTTGTCTTATAGGTGTATCCTTTTTGCTCAAGACTCTCGATAAAAGCAATTTGCTCGCCGATGTGTTCCGTGGCACGAGGGAAGGTAATTGAGTGAACGTCAATATTCAAAAGTTCCAAATCTTCAAAAAAACTTCTGGTGTAGGTTTCAGTGATTTCTTTGGCACTTTTTCCCTCGCGCTTGGCACCTTTTTCGATTTTATCTTCACCTTCATCGTTGTCGCTCACGAGATGGCCGACATCAGTAATATTTATGACCTGCTCGACTTCGTAGCCGTTGTACGCAAGAGTTCGTTTTAATGTGTCGGCAAACATATAGGAAAATAAATTGCCGATATGGGCATAATCATAGACCGTTGGGCCGCAGTTATACATTCGTACTTCTGGAAAACGCAGGGCCTCGAACTGCTCTTTTTTGCTCGTGAGAGTGTTATGAAAGAAAATGGGCCGGCTTTGTTCCGGCTTTTTTGTTTTATGTGGACGGCCGCCTATCAAGTTCTTAAAAAAATCTAAAGCCATTTTTTGTGTTTGAAATAGCCATAGAGTGCCACCATGATTATGGCCATGATGATCAAGATAATCCAGAGGTCTGCCGGGTGACCGATAATGAGGCGTGCAACCGGCTCTAGAGGGAGAAGATTCGAAACCACGGTAAGGGGTAAGGCGAGCACGGCAATCACCGTTAAGGCTTGGATGATTTCATTTTGTCGAATTGAGACCAATGAATTATTGGTATTGCGCAATTCGCGGATTACCTCAAGTCGTGAGGCGGCTGTTTTGTCGAGTGTCGCAAAATCAGCAAGAATTGATTTAAGATAAAAGGCAAACTCGTCTCCGAAAAAGGCCCGACCACCGGAAGAGAGCGATTCGAGGAGCGCCCCATGAGTTTCGAGGGAGAGTCTGAAATCAAGCACCGTTCGAGAAAGCGTAGAAAGGGTAGTGACCATTTCGCGTTCTTTGCCGCTGAACATATTGTCTTCAATTTCCGAAAGACTCGCTGTAAGCAAATTTAATTCAAGACCGAGTGTCGAATAAAGATGTCGTATCAGATAATAGAAAAGATGACCGCCATGCTCTAAGCTTTGCGAATGTCCCAATATAGTTCCCACCTCAAACATTTTTGAAAATTCATGGAGGCTGGCTATTTCTCTGTGTCGCGCTGTAATTAAAAATTCTCTGCCAATGCAAAAATCAATTTCTTCACTCTGCATGGCCGACTTGCCTTTTTGTTTTACTGGAAAGTAAAGAGAAAGATAAAGGCATTTTTCATACCAATCTGCTTTAGGCTGAATACTTGGAGAAAGAAGATCTTCGGCGACAGCAGGAGACAGTCCGTATTTTTCATAGACGTTCCTAACTTCTTCTTGTGTCGGGTCAACGAGGTCAGTCCATTCAAGATTTTTGTGTTTGTAGGTTTTGAGCATCGGGTCAGATTCTAGTACTGTATATTCTATTATATCGTAAAGTGGAAGGGAGATAAAACTTTGATACGTGATAGAGGTTTTCTGTCATTTTTAATCAATCCGCAGAATTCCCCGCGAGCTTCTTGCGGGGATGAATGCGGAGGGAGGGGAAGGGGGTCGGGGAAACGGGAGTTTCCCCGTGGCGGAAAGCAGCGAGTCTCTTGAGCGTTGAAAACCGAGGGGTTTTCAAAATAAAAGCACGCTCGCCTAATACCCCGAGAGCAATGCTTGCGGGGATATGGACGAGCGGGTTTTATTCTTTACACTTTTCTTTTCATTTGCGATAATACCTTATAATGTTCAAAAACTCGTCGAAACGATTTTCTATTATCGCGGTCTCCCTTATTGCGGTAGGGGCTGTTTTTTTGGTTGGGTTTTATATTGGCAAAGATTTTAGTCTTACCGAAGTACAGCGAATTACAAACTTGAGTGGTAAGGAAGAAGGGGTGCCGGTTCAAGTGAACTTTTCGCCATTTTGGAAAGTCTGGAATACTCTTAACGACAAATACTATGCTACCAAAGCACCGCTTGATCAGGATAAAGTCTGGGGTGCTATTACGGGACTGACCTCGTCCCTTGGGGATCCATACACTGTTTTCATGCCACCGGCTGAAAAGAAAAGTTTTGAAGAACAGATTCGGGGAAATTTTGACGGCGTTGGTATGGAAGTGGGAATGAAAGACAATATCCTCACCGTTATCGCTCCCCTCAAGGGCAACCCTGCCGAAAAAGCTGGCATTAAAGCTGGTGATAAAATTTTAAAAATCAATGACAAGGTCACCACAGGCCTGACTGTCGACGAGGCAGTGAAAATGATTCGCGGCAAAAAAGGCACCGAAGTTCGTTTGACGCTTTTCCGTGAAGGCAAGAAAGAGCCCTTTGAGTTGAAATTGATCCGCGACGTTATCACGATTCCGACAGTTGATTTTGAACTGAAAAAAGAAGGGGTCTTTCTTATCCGCTTGGCGAATTTCTCGGAAATTGCGGCCGGCCTCTTCAAAAACGCTTTGCGGGAATTTATTCAAAGTGGGAGCAATAAATTGATTATAGACTTGCGCGGCAATCCGGGAGGTTACCTCTCTTCGGCAGTAGAAATGGCCAGTTATTTCCTGCCGGTTGGAAAACTTGTTGTGGAAGAACGCGGCAAAGGAGGGGAGATTCAAGATTTTAGAAGCTACGGCTACAATGTTTTCAATGACAATCTCAAGATGGCAATTCTCGTTGATCAGGGTTCGGCAAGCGCTTCAGAAATTCTTGCAGGAGCTCTTCAGGAGCATGGCAAGGCCAAATTAGTGGGTACCCGAACCTTTGGCAAAGGATCGGTACAAGAGCTTGTGCCCATAACAAAAGACACTTCACTCAAAGTTACCATCGCCCGTTGGTTTACACCGAACGGCCGGTCTATTTCGGAGGGCGGATTAAGCGCCGATTATGAAATTAAAGTTACCGAAGAAGATATTGCGAAGCGTCGTGATGCCCAGATGGAAGCGGCAATTTCTTTATTGACCACGGGCAAGGCAACTTCTACAGCAACAACCTCTAAACAAAACTAGGAGGTCATTTCTTCTAGACAACAATCGAAAAATAGGTATACTGGTTGCTTACTCAATATCCATGAAAGTTATTCTACTTCACGATGTGCCAAATATCGGCAAGAAATATGAAGAAAAGAAGGTAAGCGACGGCTACGCCATGAATTTTCTTATTCCCAAAGGTCTTGTCGAAGTGGCAACCGAGAAAGCCATAGAACGTGCCGAAATGCGCCGTGCTGAAAGAGCCGCTCATATCAAAATTCAGGAAGATCTAACCATTAAAAACTTGGAAGCTATTACGAGCGCTGAAATCACTCTCACTGAAAAAGCAAATGAAAAAGGTCACCTGTTTGCCGGTGTCCACAAAGAGGCTCTTGTCTCTGCTCTCAAAGAACAAATCCGAATTGATGTCTCGCCAGATTTTATTGAATTAAAACATCCTCTTAAAGAAATAGGAGAGTATATGGTTGCGGTGAAAGTCCAAGACAAAACCGCAGAGTTTAAAGTGACGATTAAGAACAGTTAGTAGTTTTTAGTTTGTAGCGA
>Ga0209515_10001072_pt1 | contig 47274 bp, 35 predicted proteins | sample Subgroupgradi54m_FD_187454 | JGI IMG/M metagenome (GOLD analysis project Ga0209515, IMG submission 187454) | Subsurface groundwater microbial communities from S. Glens Falls, New York, USA - GMW60B uncontaminated upgradient, 5.4 m (SPAdes)... ... | reverse complement strand
AAACCGCGTCGCCAGCATGGTCTTCACCTCCAGCAAGTTTTCCGACACCAGCACGCCCGGCGATGCGCCGTCCTGCATCATGGTCAGCCGCCCAGCCAGCATGGCGAACACCGCGGCCAGCGGCTCGAAGGCCGGATGCAGTCGGAACCAAGCGATCACCGCGTCGATCAACGGCCCGATCTGGTCGATATCGTGGCAGTGTTCGAGACGGAACAGCAGGGCTGCCAGCGAGTCTCGGGTGGCCAGATCGTCGGCTGAGAACGCACCTTCGTCGATGATATGGTAGCGCATCTCCGGTTGCCAGTGCCAGAACGGCGAGTCCTCGGGCAGGCCGATCTGCTCGCGCAGGCTCAGCGGCATGGCCCAGCGTGGATCGCCGTTGTACAGCACGATCGGCAGCACCGGCGGCAGCCGGCCGTCGGGGGCGAGGCGCTTTTCGCGGATCAACTGCTGCCACAGCAGGCCGACATAGACCAGCGCCCGCAGCGCCATCCAGCGTTCCGGGGTCGACTGGAATTCCAGCAGCAGCACCAGATAGGCCTCGCCCTCCTGGCGCATCGGAATGCGCCAGATCACATCGCCGTCGCGGCGCTCGCCGCCGGCGCCATGGAACTTGGCGTTGACCCGCTCCATCGCCGACAGGTCGAGATCGTCCAGCCATGGCTCGGTGACGAAATCACGCAGCATCTGCGCCACCATGCCGGGGTGCGAGAACAGGCGATGATACAGGGCATCGTGGTCTGCCATGGATCAGATCTACCATGACGGACGCCGCCTGTCTCCGCCGTCAGTCCGCTTGCCGATTGGTCGGACCATTGATACCCTGTTGCGCAAAATAATAATCCCTTTGGGGCGCAGCCGGCCGAGCGTTCGGTACGGCCGTACCATACGCCCCACTCGGCCGTCGTTCGGCACCATCCGGGGAGTTTTGTCCATGCAGCGATCGCTTCATATCACGCCATCGAAATGCACTGGTTGCCGCCAGTGCGAGATGGCCTGTTCCTATGACAATGAGGGCCTGTTCAATCCGGCCAAGTCGCGGATTCGCGTCTTTATCTTCGACGCCGAGGCGCGGTTCGTGCCCTATACCTGCACCCAGTGCGCCCAGGCGTGGTGCATGCAGGCCTGTCCAGTCGATGCCATCCAGGTGGATCTGGCTACCGGCGCCAAAGTGGTAAAGGAAAATCTGTGCGTCGGGTGCAAGGTGTGCACCATCGCCTGCCCATTCGGCACCATCAATTACAACGCTTCGACCGGCAAGGTGATGAAGTGCGACTTGTGTGGTGGCGATCCCGCTTGTGTCAAGGCCTGCCCGACCCAGGCGATTACCTGGATCGACGCCGAGCAGACCGGCTATGACCGGATGAAGGCTTGGGCGGCCAAGACCGACACCGCGACCACGGCCTGAGGGGGGGAGACTATCATGGGTTGGGCAAAAAAGATCCTGCGCGTCGACTTGACCAAGGGTACGTGCAAGCCGGAAGACCTGAACATGGCCTGGGCCGACAAGTATCTCGGCTCACGCGGCCTGGGCACCAAGTATTTCGTCACCGAGGTCGACCCCGCGGTCGATCCGCTGTCGCCGGCCAACAAGCTGATCATGGCCACCGGGCCGCTGACCGGCACCATGGCCTCGACCGGCGGGCGCTACACGGTGATCACCAAGGGAGCGCTGACGGGGGCCATCGCCTGTTCCAACTCGGGCGGCTATTTCGGCGCCGAGTTGAAGAACGCCGGCTGGGATATGATCATTTTCGAGGGCCGCTCTCCTAAGCCGGTCTACCTGCATATCGAGAACGCCAAGGCCGAACTGCTGTCCGCCGAAGACCTGTGGGGAACGTCGTGCTGGCATACCGAGGACACGCTGAAGGCCCGCCACCAGGATCCGCAGATCCGGGTGTCGTCCATTGGCCGGGCTGGTGAGCAGGCGGTGCTGTTCGCCTGTATCGTCAACGACAAGCATCGTGCCGCCGGGCGCTCCGGGGTCGGCGCGGTGATGGGCTCGAAGAACCTGAAAGCGGTGGCCATCCGCGGCACCCTTGGCGTCAAGGTCAAGGACTTCCCTGCCTTCCTCGACGCCACCGCCAAGGCCAAGGCGGTGCTCGCCGGCAATGCGGTGACCGGGCAGGGCCTGCCGGCTTATGGCACTCAGGTACTGATGAACGTGATCAACGAGACCGGCGCGTTGCCGACCCGTAATCACCGCGAAGTGCAATTCGAGGCGGCCCGCAAGATCTCCGCCGAGGCCATGCATGAAAAGCGGCCGACCGACGGCAAGGCCAATCTGGTGCGCAACCAGGCCTGTTTCGGCTGCACCATCGCCTGCGGCCGAGTCAGCCAGTTGGACAAAGGTCATTACACGGTGGTCAACCGGCCGGAATACTGGGGCGCCTCGGGCGGCCTGGAATACGAAAATGCCTGGGCGCTGGGAGCAGCGACCGGGGTCGGCGATCTCGAGGCGCTGACCTTCGCCAACTTCCTGTGCAACGAACAGGGCATGGACCCGATTTCGTTCGGCGCCACCTTGGGCGCCGCCATGGAGTTGTACGAGATTGGTGCCCTGACCGCCGCCGACACCGGCGGCATCGAACTGAAATTCGGCTCGGCCGAGATGCTCACCACCATGGCCGAACTGACCGGCAAGGGCGAGGGCTTCGGGGCGCAACTCGGCCAGGGCTCGAAACGCCTGTGCGCCAGATACGGCCATCCTGAACTGTCCATGTCGGTCAAGGGCCAGGAATTCCCTGCCTATGATTCGCGCGCCATCCAGGGCATGGGCCTGTCCTATGCCACCTCCAACCGTGGGGCCTGCCATCTGCGCGGCTACACCGTGGCCTCGGAGGTGCTGGGCATCCCTGAAAAAACCGATCCGCTGGTGACCGACGGCAAGCCCGGTCTGGTCAAGGCCTTCCAGGACGCCACCGCTGCCTTCGACGCGGCCGGCATCTGCATCTTCGCCAGCTTCGCCTGGGGTCTGCCCGAGGTGGCTCCGCAGGTCGATGCCGCCTGCGAGGGCAATTGGACGGTGGAGAAACTGCTGGAGACCGGCGAACGCATCTGGACCCTGGAGCGTCAGTTCAACATGGCGGCCGGCTTCACCGCAAAGGACGACACCCTGCCGCCGCGCCTGCTGACCGAACCGGCCAGGACCGGACCGGCCAAGGGCATGGTCAACCGTCTGGGCGACATGCTGCCGGAGTATTACCGACTGCGCGGCTGGACGACGGAGGGCGTGCCGACCAACGAGACGCTGAACCGGCTGGAGTTGTAGGTTAATTCACCACGAAGGCACGAAGGTCACGAAGAAGAGAAATGTATCTTTGTGATCTTCGCGCCTTCGTGGTGAACAATTTTTCTGACGAGTGCCGGGGAGAGAATAAACAATGCACTACGTCATCATCGGTGCCGGTCCGGCCGGCGTGGTTGCCGCCGAGACTCTGCGCAAGTTCGATCCGGTCGGCGCCATCACCCTGGTCGGGGGCGAGGCCGAGCCGCCTTATTCGCGCATGGCCATTCCCTATTACCTGGCCGGCAAGGTGCCGCCCGAGGGCACCCATCTGCGCAAAGATCCCGACCATTACGACCGCCGCCGTATCGTGCTGCATCACGGCGCGGTCGCCGCGGTCCACCCTGCCGATCATACGGTGGTGTTCGCCGACGGCGCGGACATGGTCTATGACAAGCTGCTGATCGCCAGCGGCGCCCGGCCGATTCATCCGCCGATTCCCGGCCTCGATCTGCCGGGCGTGCAGACCTGCTGGACCCTCGACGACGCCCGCCATATCAACGCTCTGGCGGGCAAGGGGGCCCATGTGGTGCTGATGGGGGCGGGGTTCATCGGCTCGATCGTGCTGGAGGCGTTGGCCGAGCGTGGTGTCGACCTGACGGTGGTCGAGATGGGTGACCGCATGGTGCCGCGCATGATGAACGACACCGCCGGCGGCATGATCAAGCGCTGGTGCGAGGCCAAGGGCGTACGGGTGCTGACCTCGCGGCGTATCCAGGCGATCACGCCGGGCTTGACGGTGGTGCTGGACGATGGGGTGTCGCTGGCCGCCGAGGCGGTGGTGATCTCGGCCGGTGTGCGGCCCAATGTGGAATTCCTCGCCGGCAGCGGCGTCACCATCGACCGCGGTGTGGTGGTCGATGCCTGGATGCAGACCAGTGTGCCGGACATCTACGCCGCCGGTGACGTGGCTCAGGGCAAAGACCTGTCGAGTGGCGGCTCAGAGGTCCACGCCATCCAGCCGACCGCCACCGAGCATGGCCGCATCGCCGCCATGAACATGGCCGGAGTGGCGACTCCCTATCACGGCAGCCTGCAAATGAACGTGCTGGACACGCTCGGCCTGATTTCGGCCAGTTTCGGCCTATGGATGGGCGTGCCGGACGGCCAGGGGGCGGAAGTCATCGACAGCGGCGACTGGCGCTACCTGCGACTGGAATTCGCGGGGGATCGCGTCATCGGTGCGACCAGCATCGGCCTGACCCAGCATATCGGCGCCCTGCGCGGCCTGATCCAGAGCGGCCGGCCGCTGGGCGTGTGGAAGGAGCGCCTGATGCGCGACCCGACGCGCTTCGCCGAGGCATATGTGGCGGGGCTGACATAGGGAACCGGCCCCCCCAAAAAGCAACGCCCGCCAAAAAGGCGGGCGTCTTATGGTCGCGGACCCTGTGCTGGAAGCCTACTTGATTTTGGCTTCCTTGAAGGCGACGTGCTTGCGCACCACCGGGTCATACTTGCGGAATTCCAGCTTCTCGGTGGTGGTCCGAGGATTCTTTTTCGTGGTGTAGAAATAGCCGGTACCCGCGGTGCTGACCAGCTTGATGAGAAGAGTGGTGGGCTTGGCCATGGCCGACTTCCGAATTCCTATAGAAAAGCTCAGGCGGCGGAGAATAAGGATCGTGCCGGGTATGTCAAGTGATTCGGTTGCTTAGTGCACCTTGACCTCCGCTTGCGCCGTGACCGGCTTGGCGGCGGAGGGAATGGCGAACTGGCCGTCGCGCGGCGCTGGCGAAGAAATCGCCAGAACCCGGGTATAAAGCGCCCGATCCTGTAGCAGTTCCTCGGCCAGACGGCTGTCGGTGGCGTCGTCGCCGTGCTTCTCGGATGGGCAGGTGGCGCGCAGTTGGGTGCGCAGGTCGGTCTGGTCGATTCCCGAGGCGCGCCAAGCGGCAAGCTCGGCGGCGACCGTGGACGAGGTTTCCACCGTCTTGAGCAGGGGGACGACCTTTTCCTTGCCCTCGGCGGTGCAGACGGTCGGCAGCACGCCCAGACCATGCAGGGCATAGCCGGATGGGCTGTGGAAGCGCGACCACGTCAGAGTCATCTCGCCTTCGTTGGGCAGGCGGATGACGGTCTGAACCGTGCCCTTGCCATAGGAGTTGGTGCCGATGACCACGGCCCGGCCGGAATCCTGCAACGCCGCGGTCAGAATCTCGCTGGCCGAAGCCGACTTGCCGTCGACCAGCACGGCCAGCGGCAGGTCTTCGGCGATGTCGCCGGGGGTGGCATCATAGACCTGGATGGAGTGGCGGTGACGGCCCTCGGTCGAGACGATGCGGCCCTGGTCCATGAACAGATCGGCCATGGATACCGCCTGATCGAGCAGGCCGCCGGGATTGCCGCGCAGGTCGAGCAGCACCCCCTTGAGCAGCGGCCCCAACTGGGCCCGGGCATCGCGCACGGCGGTGGCCAGGCTGGCCGAAGTGCGCTGGTTGAAGCCACTGATGCGGATGTTGGCGACGCCATGTTCCAGCGTCAGCGTCACGGTCGGCGGCACCACCAGACTGCGGCGGATGGATACGGTTTCGCTGCGGCCGTTGCCCTTGCGCAGCAGGGTCATGGCCACCTGGCTGCCGATATCGCCGCGCAGCATGTCCGACACCTGATCCAGGGTCATCTCGCGCACCGGCTTGCCGTTCACATGGGTCAGCACGTCACCGGGTTGCAGCCGGGCCGCCTCGGCCGGGCTTTCCGGGATGACCGAGCGGATCTCGATGCCCTGGGTACCGACCTCGTCATAGCGGATACCGACACCGGCAAAGCCGTTGCGTGACGCGCGATGGTTGCGCGCTTCTTCCGGCGCCGAATAGCGCGAGAACTGGTCGAGCTTGGTCAGTGCCGCGTCGAACACCGCCTTGAGCATCTGGTCGTCGTTGGACTGGCGCAGTTTGGCCGAGGCGGCGCGGCTGTCGCGCAGCGCCTGCATGGTCAGGTTCGCCCAGCCCTGCGGGTCGTTGTCGCCGGGCGCGGCATATTGGTTGACGATCCGGCCATCGTTTTGCAGCCGCACCACAGTGCCATCCCGGGCCACCGTCATCGCCGGGTCCAGACCGCCGAGGCCGGCGATGCCATCCAGTGCCACCTGAGCAACGGCAACCTTGCGAAGGTAGCGCTCGGCAATGGTGGAATAGGCGAAGGAGAGGGTTTTCTCCGTCTCGCTGGTTCCGGCCATGGCGACGCTGAAGAAGGCGCTGCCGCCCTGTCCACCGTCACTGACCGGGGCACACGCGCCGGTCACAACCACCGCACCCGCAACGATCCATCGCGTCAGAGCCGAAAGCGCCACTGGTCTCACCTGAGGTACGTAAAAAGGAATACCGGGCCGGAGTATGCGCAAGCTGTACCCTGGCGGTACAGTATTTTTTCTTACCCCGAAGGTAGCAGAAAAGAGCAGTTGAGGAACAGCGAAAGATCAGCGCGAAAGCCGCCCTTGGCGGCTCCTTGGGCGCGCTGCGGCGCAAAAGATGGGGGGAAAGCTCGCGTGGTAATGCCAGTCGCGGGGGGAAATGGCGTCTTGGCGGCCAAGGACTCGCTCAAGACGCCATCAGGCCGGCAAGACTAGCGCCGTGAACGCCGTTCGGGGCGCCACTCGGGCGGCCGCGAGCGGGTCGGCCGCGGCGGCGAATCGCCCGCGGTTCCCGACTCGAGGATCTGGAACAGCAGGCTGCCGGTCAGCGGATTGGCCTCGGCCAGCTTGACCTGAACCACGTCACCCAGCCGATAAGTCTTGCGGCTGCGCCGGCCGACCAGGGCATGGCCAGCCTCGTCATGCACATAATAGTCGTCGCCCAGGGTCGCGACGGGAATAAAGCCGTCGGCGCCGCTTTCGTTCAGGGTCACGAACAGGCCGAAGCGGCTGACGCCGCTGATGCGCCCGGCAAAGCTGGCGCCCACCAGTTCCGCCAGGAAGGCGGCGGTATAGCGGTTGATGGCGTCGCGCTCGGCGGTGGCGGCGCGGCGCTCGGTCTGCGAGATATGGGTGCCGATATCGGCGAAACGGCGGGCCTCGTCATCCGACAGCGGACCTTCGCCGAATTGCAGGCCGCGCACCAGGGCGCGATGGACCAGCAGATCGGCATAGCGGCGGATCGGCGAGGTGAAATGAGCATAGCGCTCCAGGTTCAAGCCGAAATGGCCCAGATTCTCCGGGCTGTAGACCGCCTGGGCCTGGCTGCGCAGCACCACCTCGCTGACCAGATGCGATTGCGGCGTGTCCTTGACCGCGTCCAGCACCTGATTGAAATGCTCGGGCCGCAGCACCTGCCCCTTGGCCAGCTTGAGGTTGAGGGTCGACAGGAAGTCGCGCAGCGCCTCCAGCTTGTCGGGCGTCGGCTGGTCATGCACCCGGTACATGCACGGCTGATGGGCCTTTTCCAGGGACTCGGCGGCGCAGACATTGGCCGCGATCATCATATCCTCGATCAGCTTGTGACTGTCGTAGCGCGGCCGCGGCTCGACCCGCGACACCCGGCCGTCGTCGTCGAGCACCACCTTGCGCTCGGGCAGATCCAGGTTGAGCACGTTGCGCCGCTCGCGCGCCGCGAACAGCGCCTTCCAGGCTCCATACAAGGGTTGAAGCACCGGCTCGAGCAGGGGGCCGGTGGTCTCGTCGGGCTGGCCGTCGATGGCTTGCTGGACCTGGGTGTAGGTCAGCCGCGCCGCTGAGCGCATCATGGCGCGGACGAATTTATGGCTGCGCTTATTGCCGTCGGCATCAATGCGCATGTGAACGGCGAGGCAACCGCGGTCCTCGTCGGGCTTCAGCGAGCACCAGCCGTTGGACAGCTCGAACGGCAGCATGGGCACGACGCGGTCGGGGAAATACACCGAGTTGCCGCGCTCGAAGGCATCGCGGTCCAGCGCGTCGCCCGGCTGGACGTACCACGAGACATCGGCGATAGCGACGATGACATGCCAGCCGCCGGGATGGTCGCGATCCGCTTCGGCGAACACCGCGTCGTCGAAGTCGCGGGCGTCCTCGCCGTCGATGGTCACCAGCGGGATTTTGCGCAGGTCGACGCGATGGGCCATGGTCGGGGCGCCGGCCGCCTTGGCCTGCTCCAGCGAGCCCTCGGAGAACTCGGTGGGAATGCCGTTGGCGTGGATCGCCACCAGACTGATGGCCCGGGGATTGTTGGCGCTGCCCAGCCGCTCGATGACCCGCACCGGCCGCAGCCCCATCGGCCGCGGTCCCGGCATGACCTCGGCCAAGACCAGTTCACCCGGTTCGGCATCGGCGGACTCGCCGCGCGGCACCATATAGTCCTGCTTGTGGCGGCGGTCGGTCGGCTCTATCCGTCCGCCCTGCGGAGTCACGCGATAGACGCCCAGCACGGTTGCCGGTACCGCGCTGATGCGCCGCACGGTGCGGCCTTCATATGTGTCGTCGCGCAGCCGGCGCAGCTTGGCCAGCACCCGGTCGCCGACGCCGACGGCAGGCTCGCCGTGACGGCGCTGCGGCGCCATGAAGATGCGCGGCGGCCGCTCCTTCTCTTCCCATACCAGCGGCCGGGCGATCAGTTCGCCGTCGGTGTCGGTGGCGACGATTTCCACCACCATGGTCTCGGGCAGGCTGCCCGGCTTGCCGACACGGCGGCGCCGGCCGCGCTCAACATCGCCCGACTGTTCCATCTCCTTCATCATCTGCCGCAGCACAGTACGTGCCGGACCGGTCAGGTTGAAGGCCCGGGCCAGTTCGCGCTTGCCCACATGGTTGGGCGACTCGCGGATGAAGTCCAGGAGATCCTTCTTGGTCGGCAACGGAATATGCTTGGGAGGTTTGCTCACGGGCGGCGCCTTGCAAAAAATCAAGGCGTAATATCAGCGACTCGTCCGCCCGTGGCAAGGACCGTCAGGGCTCAGCGCGCCAGGACACGCACCGGCTGGTCGTTACAGCGCAGTTTGCCATAGCCCTTGGCCAGATGCTGGCCATCCAGGCTGAGCGTGCCGTCGGCGGAATCGCTCATATAGATCCACAGCTCGGTCATGGTGGTGACCTTCTTGCCGCCGACCGTAACCGATTTCAGCTTCAGTTCGGCGGTTTCCACCACCCCGGCGCCGAGATCCTCGGTCAGGGTCTTGCACAGGTCGGCGGCCGCGACATCCTTGCCGACATTGGCGCGGATCATCTGGCCGGTCCTGGCGTCGGCCATCTTTTCGACCAGATCCATGGCCAGGTTGAAATACTTGTCGGTGCTCATGCGCGAGCAGGTGCCGTGCTTGGTCCATTCGTGCCGGTCAAGGTTGGACATGACGCCCGGCATATAGGTCAGCATGCGGTCGCGGGTAGCGGTGCTGGCATAGGTCACCTCCGGCAGGCCGGACCAGTCCGGCTTGTCCTTCTGCTTGACCGCTTGCGGCACGCCGCAATACGAGTTGCTTTCCGGCTGCGGCCACAGGCCATGCAGAATCAGGTTGTTGGCCTCGAAGCTCTCCTTGGTCATCAGCCCGCACTCGTTCTTGTCGCTGCCGCGGACAAAGCAGAACGCCGGCTCCCAGCTCAACGCCAGAACGTAATCGGTGGCCTGGGCACTGCTTACGCCGCTCAACAGACCGGCAAGCACAGCCACTATCGCAATCGGACGCTTCATCGGAATATCCCCCCTGAACATTCGGTTCATGGGGAAAATACCACCCCTCAGGGCGGCAATCCATCGCATGAAGCGAGCGGTAACGCGATCGTCCAACCCATCAGCGGTGGTGCTGCATCCGACGGCTCGCGGCGAGCACCGCCAACCCGACCAATGCCGACAAGGTGGTACCGGCCAGAACGCCCAGACGCACTTCGGCGTGATAGCCGGCATTCTCAAAAGCCAGGGTGCCGATGAACAGACTCATGGTGAAGCCGATGCCGGTCAGGATGGCCACGCCATAGAACTGCACCCAGTTCGCCCCGTCGGGGAGCGTCGCCAGCCCGCTGCGCACCGCGACCCAGCTTGCCGCCATCACGCCGGCCTGCTTGCCGATGAACAGGCCCAGCAGGATGCCCAACGGCACCGGCGCCAGCAGCGAATTCCAGCCCATGCCGCTCAGTGAGACGCCGGCATTGGCGAAGGCAAACAGCGGCATGATGGCAAAAACAACCCATGGCTGCAAGGCATGCTCCAGCCGCACCAGCATCGGCGTTGTTCCCTCGGGTGCATTCAGCGGGATCGCCATCGCCAGGGCCACGCCGGCCAGCGTGGCATGCACGCCCGACTTCAGCACGCACACCCACAGGAAGGCGCCCACCAGGATATACACCGCAAGCGACCGCACCCGTGTCAGGTTGAGCACCGCCAGCACCACCAGCGCCGCGCCGGCCAGCGCCAGCGATAGGGTCGACAGCTCCGCGGTGTAGAAGATGGCGATGATGATGATGGCGCCCAGGTCGTCGATGATCGCCAAGGCCAGCAGGAAAATCTTCAGCGACGACGGCACCCGCTTGCCCAGCAGCGACAGGACGCCGACGGCGAAAGCAATGTCGGTGGCCGAGGGAATCGCCCAGCCTCCCAGTGTTTCCGGTGATCCGTAATTCAGGGCGACATAGACCGCGGCCGGCACCGCCATGCCGCCGATGGCGGCGATAATCGGCAGGGCAGCGCGGCGCAGGTCGGAAAGATGGCCGCTCACCGCCTCGCGCTTGATCTCCAGCCCGACCATCAGGAAGAACAGGGCCATCAGGCCGTCATTGATCCACAGCAGCAACGGCTTTTCCAGCGCCAGCCCGCCGAGCCGCATGCCGAACGGCAGGTCGAGGAATGCGATATACACCACCTGCGCCGCCGTGTTGGCGCACAGCAACGCCAATGCCGCCGCCGTCAGCAAGGCCAGCCCGGCGCGGGCCTCGGTGGAGAGGAAAGCCTTTGATGCCATGATCTGCTCCTGTCGACGCTTCCCCTTATCGCGAGCGGTGGCCCCCGATACAAGGGCGGAGCCGGACAATCGCCTGGCCACGGAATTGGACACCACGATCGGGCCGTGTCAGTCTGCGGCGGCATTTCATGGCCTTCGGAGCGGTTCCAACGTGACGCGTGCCCGTCTTGACGCCGCCGACGCGCTGTTCGACCAAGCCATCGCCGAGCATGGCAACGGCGATCTGGCCAAGGCCGAGCCGCTCTATCGCCGGGCGCTGGCCAGCAATCCCGACCACGCCCAGGCCGCCAACAATCTGGCGGTCCTGCTGGTGCAGCAGAACCGCCTTGACGAGGCGCATGAGGCGTTTCGCCGGGCGGCGGCGTCAGCTTCGGCCGACATGGACGGTCTGCTCAATTACGGACGCTTCCTGCTGCGGCGCCTGCACCAGCCGGCGGAGGCGGTGGTCGTGCTGCGTCGTGCCGCCGCTCTGGAGCCCGAGAATCCCGCCCTGCCGATCCTGCTCGGTCAGGCGCTGGTCGACTGCGGCGCCGGTGCAGAGGCGGTCGAGCTGCTGCGCCGCGCCGTCGTCCTGGAACCGGCGGCGCCGTTGCCGCGATCGCTGCTCGGCAAGGCGCTGTTCCTGGCCGGTCAGTGGTCGGAGGCGGAGCGGATGTTCTCGGCGCTGCTGGAGACCCATCCCGCCGACTGGCTCGCCCTGACCTTTCTCGGCCTGTGCCATTATCAGATGAAGGATCTGGCCGCGGCTATCGACTGTTTCGACCGGGCGCTCGTGCTCAAGCCCGACGATGTCGACGCCCTGATCAATCGCGGCATCGCCCTGATGGACAGCGGCCGGCTGGAAGAGGCGCGCGACGGCTTTGTTGCCGCCATGGCCCAAGGGGGAGACCCCGCCGCCGCCTTGGCCAATCTCGGGGTGGTGGCGCATCGGCTGAAAGATATCGGTGGCGCGATCTTCGCCTATCGGGCGGCCGAGCGGCTCAATCCCGATCTGCCGCGCCTCTACTCCAATCTGAGCACGGTGCTGGTGGAGGCGGCCGAGCCCGCCGCGGCACTGGCCGCCGCCGATCAGGCGGTCCAGCGCGATCCCGCCGACGCGGCGGCCCAGTTCAACCGGGCGGTCAGCCTGCTCAAGCTGGGGCGGCTGCGCGAGGGCTGGCAGGCCTATGAAGGACGTGGCCGGCTGCCGGATGCGCCGCTGTTGCTCAAGCCCTCCGGCCTGCGCGGCTGGCGCGGTCTGGATGACCGGGTGGCGCCGCTGCTGGTGCGGGCCGAGCAAGGCCTGGGCGATACGGTGCAGTTCTGCCGCTACGCCGTGGCGCTGGCCGAAATGGGCTGGGAGGTGGTGCTGGAGGTCCAGACCCCGCTGGTCCGGCTGCTGCGCGGGCTGTCGGATCGTATCACCGTGGTCCGCCAAGGGGGCGTGGCGCCACCGTGCCAGGCCGAAGCGCCGTTGCTCAGCCTGCCGTATCTGCTGGGGGCGCAGGTGCCCGAGATTCCGGCCATGCCGGTGCTGCGGCCGACATCCACCGACGAGTCCTATTGGTGGGCGTTGCTCGGGCCGGCGCGGGGGCGGCTGCGCGTCGGTCTGGCGTGGTCCGGCAGCGCCGATGCCAGCTATGACCAGCGGCGCAGCCTGTCGGCGGGTGATCTGGCGCCGCTGCTGGAGGTGGCCGAAGTGGAGTTCGTCGGGCTGCAACTGGACTCCCCAGCCGATGACCGCATCCGCTCGCTGGCCGGTTTTCTTAGCGACTTCGCCGACACCGCGGCGCTGATCGACCAACTCGATCTGGTGATTTCGGTGGATACGGCGGTTGCCCATCTGGCCGCGGCCATGGGCAAGCCGGTGTGGCTGCTCAGCCGTCACGACGGCTGCTGGCGCTGGCTGACCGGACGGGAGGACTCGCCCTGGTATCCCAGCCTGCGCCTGTTCCGCCAGACCCGGCGCGGCGATTGGGGCTCGGTGGTGGCGCGGGTTGCCGCCGCCCTGCGCGCCCGGGTTACGGGTGTGCCGGAACAGTTGCCGCCGCCCGCACCGCCCGAGGCCCCGGCAGTCGAAGCCATGACCGGACGGGTCTTCGATGCCGCGGTGCATCTGCACCAGTCCGGCCGCCTCGCCGCCGCTGAAGTGCTGTACCGGGCGATCGTCGAACAGGCCCCCGGCCAGTCCAGCGCCTGCCTCAATCTGGCGGAGACCCTGTTGCAACGTGGTCTGTTCGAGCAGGCCGAGGCCACATTACGCCGGCTGGTGAAAACGCGGCCGGACCATGCCAATGGCTGGCTCAATCTGGGGGTAGCCTGGCAGGAAACGCGCGGGCTGGCCGCAGCCGGCAAGGCCTATCGGCGGGCGCTGCGGCTGGATGCGGCTTTGGTGCAGGCCCATGGCAATCTGGCCAAGGTCGAGTTGCAGTGCAACCACGTCGACGCCGCCGTGCGTTCGGCGCGCGAGGCGGTGCGGTTGCAGCCCGACAATGCCGATCTGCATTTCACGCTGGCGCTGGCTCTGCTGACCCAGGGCGATTATCTGGCCGGCTGGCGCGAATATGAATGGCGCTGGCGCCTGCCCAACATGCTGTGTCCATGGACCATCCCCGATGTGCCGCGCTGGACCGGCGAGTCGTTGGCCGGGCGGCATCTGCTGGTGGTGGCCGAGCAGGGCTTCGGCGATACCATCCAGTTCAGCCGCTTCCTGCGCGAGCTTCGGCCGGCGGCGGCTTCGGTGACGCTGCTGGTGCTGGAGCCGCTGCGCCGCCTGATGGCAGCCTCGGAACTGGCCGACCGGGTGATCTGCGATCCGGCCGAGATGGGCGCGATTGACGTCCAGGTGCCGCTGATGAGCATTCCCCATCTACTGGGTGTTTCGTTCGACCGGGTGCCGGCCGAGATGCCTTACCTGAGCGTTCCCGATGAGCTGGTGGCCGCGTGGCGGCTCGAGCGGCCGGCGGATCGGCTGGCGGTCGGTCTGGTATGGGCCGGCAGCACCGGGGCGACCGATCGCGACGCCCAGCGCATGGACCGCAAGCGCAGCATCCCACCCGAACTGATGGCGCCGTTGACCAGCGTCGAAGGCGTTTGTTTCTACAGCCTGCAAAAGGGTAATGCACCGGTCATGCCGGGTGTGACAGATGCCGTTGCGGCGGCCAGGGATTTCCTCGACACTGCCGCCATCATTCGGAACCTGGATCTGGTGATTACCGTGGATACCGCCGTCGCCCATCTGGCCGGAGCCTTAAGAGTGCCCGTCTGGGTCGCCTCGCGCTACGACGCCTGCTGGCGTTGGCCGCGCCAGCAGCCTGCAACTCCGTGGTATCCGACCGCCCGCGTCTTCCACCAGAGCCGGTTCGGCGCGTGGACGGATGTGCTCGTGCGCCTGCGCCAGGCGCTGTCCACCTTGACCGAACGGCGCCCGTGACCGCACACGACCTGATCTTTGATCCCCATTCCTGCGTCAAATGCCTGGTGCTGGTGGCCTCCAAGCGAGGGGTCGAGACCAGTTTGCCGCGACTGCTCCACGACTACGCCATCCGCCAGGAGGTGCCGAGCGACCGGCTGTTGCTGCGCATGGCCGGCGACCTGGGCCTGCGCGCCAAGCTGAGCCGCCTGACCTTCGACAGCCTGTCGGTGGTCGAGGAAGCCTATCCGCTGATGGCGCGGCTGACCAACGGCCATTGGGTGGTGCTGGCGGCCTTCCGTCACGACACCGGGACGGTGGCGGTGTGGGATCCGTCGCGGCCTCGGCCGCGGATGATGTTCTTCGATCGCACCGGCTTCGAGTCGATCTGGACTGGCGAGGTGCTGTATTCCAAGGCGAAGAAGCGCAATGCCAGCGATATCACGTTCAACATCAACTGGTTCGTCGCCGAGGCGCTGCGTCAGAAAACCCTGTTCGCCAATGTCGCCCTGCTGATCCTGGCCGGTCATGTGCTGGGCCTGCTGTCACCCATGTTCTTCCAGTTGGTGATCGACAAGGTCTTGCCGCATCACAGCTATTCGACCCTGTATGTGCTGGTGCTGGGAATCCTGGGGGTGTCACTGTTCGAGACCCTGTTCGACAGCCTGCGCCAGTTCCTCACCCTGGTCGCCACCAACAAAATCGACGTGCGCGTCAACGACCGGGTGTTCGCCAAGCTGGTCAGCCTGCCCATCGACTTCTTCGAGCGCTCGTCCACCGGCGTGCTGGTCAAGCATGTGCAGCAGGCGCAGACCATCCGTACCTTCCTGACCGGCTCGCTGTTCCAGACGCTGCTGGATTCGACCATGCTGCTGATCGCCACGCCGCTGCTGTTCATGTACAGCGCCAAGCTGGCGGCCATCGTGCTGCTGTTTTCCGGGCTGATCGCCTGCGTCATCGGCGCGGTGCTGCGGCCGTTCCGGCGGCGGCTGGAAGATCTGTATGCCGCCGAGGGCCAGCGTCAGGCGCTGCTGGTCGAAACCATCCAGGGCATGCGCACGGTGAAGTCGCTGGCGCTGGAGCCGACCCAGCGGCGCGACTGGAACGACCGCGCCGCCGAGACCGTGTTGCAGACCTATCGGGTTGGCAAGATGTCGCTGGGGGCCATGAGCATCGTGCAGTTCCTGTCCAAGACCATGCCCATTGCCGTGATCGGCTTCGGCGCCCAGTCGGTATTCGACGGAACCCTGACCGTCGGCGCGCTGGTCGCCTTCAACATGCTGTCGGGGCGGGTGGTCAATCCGCTGGTGCAGATCGTCGGTCTGGTTCATTCCTATCAGCAGGTGTCCCTGTCGGTGCGCATGCTGGGTTCGGTGATGAACGCCAGTTCGGAACGACCGGGCGGCGGCCTGCGGCCACCGATTCACGGCGGCATCGAATTCGAAGGCGTCACCTTCCGCTACACCTCCGACACCCCGCCGGCTCTCGACGAGGTCAGTTTCACCGTCGCCCCCGGCACCATCTTCGGCGTGGTCGGCCGCTCCGGTTCGGGCAAGACCACGCTGACCCGCATGATGCAGGGCCTGTACGTGCCGCAAAGCGGCCTGATCCGGCTGGACGGCATGGACTGCCGCGAAATTGATCTGGTGCATCTGCGCAGCCATATCGGCGTCGTGCTCCAGGACAATTTCCTGTTTCACGGTACGGTGCGCGACAATATCGGTGTCGCCAAGCCCGACGCCACCATGAACGAGATCATGGAAGCGGCCAGTCTGGCCGGCGCCAGCGAGTTCATCGAACGCCTGCCGCGCGGCTTCGACACCATGCTGGAGGAAAACGCCGCCAACCTGTCGGGTGGCCAGAAGCAGCGGCTGGCTATCGCCCGCGCCCTGGTGACCCAGCCGCGTATTCTGATCCTCGACGAGGCGACCAGCGCCCTTGACCCGGAAAGCGAGGCGATCGTTCAGGCCAACCTGAAAAAGATCGCCGAAGGCCGTACCTTGATCGTCGTTTCGCACCGGCTGGCCTCGCTGGTCGAGGCCGACGCCATCGTCGTGCTGGAGCGCGGCAAGGTCGAAGCCATCGGCCCGCATCACGACATCCTCAAGACCAGCAAGATCTACCGCATGCTGTGGATGCAGCAGACCCGCCACATGACGCGAAGCGACCTGCTCCATGACGATGACCACTGATCTTCAGGTGCAGATCGTCGAGGCCGAGCCACCGGCCAGAAAGTCCCGTTGGGCGCGGCTGATGGGACGTCTTGAGCAGCGCTCGCAGCGGGCTCAGCGCCGCGCCATCATCGAGTTCCAGTCGGACGCGGTGGAGATCGACCAGACTCCGCCGCCATGGCTGGCCTATGCCGCCGCTCATGCGCTGCTGGCGTTTTTCGTCGCGGCGATCGCCTGGGCCTCGTTCGCCCATGTGGACCGTATCGTCGTCGCGCCCGGAAAGCTGGTCACCACCGCCGCCCAGATCGTCGTGCAGCCGCTGGAAACCGCGGTCATCAAGGAAATCCGGGTGCGGGCCGGTGATATCGTGCGGGAAGGCCAAGTGGTGGCGCTGCTCGATTCCACCTTCTCCGGCGCCGACCTGGCCCAGCTCGACAGCCAGCGCCGCAGCTTTGCCGCGCAGATCGAGCGGCTGACCGCCCAGTACCATCAGAAGCCCTATGCGCCGTCCGATCTCAGCGATCCCAGCGCCATGCTCCAGGTGGCGATCTACAACGAACGCCGAGCCACCGACACCGCCCGGCTGACCGATCTCGAGGAGCAGATCGCTCAATACCGCGCCGCCGTCGAGACCCTCAAGGACAACGCCAAGACCCTGGAATACCGCGCCAAGGTCGCCGAGCAGATCGAGGAGATGCGCCTGGAATTGCAGCGGCGCGATGTGGGCTCGAAGCTGCAATCACTGGCCGCCCATGACCAGCGCTTGCAGATCGTCGGGGAACTGGACTCGGTGCGCAACCGCAAGTTCGAGGTGGAGCATCAGCTCCGCTCGTTGCAGGCTCAGCGCTCGGCTTATGAAGCCGGCCAGCAGCAGGAAATCGCCAAGGAACTGATCGAGATCACCCGGCAATACGACAATGTGATGGATTCACTGCGCAAGGCCCGCCATCGCGACGAACTGGCCGAACTGCGGGCGCCGCGGGATGGCGTCGTGCTGATGGTGGCGGAACGCACCGTCGGCTCGGTGCTCCAGGCGGCCGAGCCACTGGTAACCCTGGTGCCGCTCGACAGCCCGCTGGAAGCCGAGGTGCGCATCGCCCCCGAGGATGTCGGCCATCTGCGCGGCACCCTGCCGGCCCGGATCAAGCTGGACGCCTTCCCGTTCCAGAAGCACGGCTTCCTTGAAGGTGAACTGATCACCATCAGCCATAACACCTTCACCGTCGACAACCGCCCCGACGGCCCGGCCTATTTCCGCGGCACCGTCCGCCTGACCACCACCACCCTGCGCAATACCCCCGAAGACACCAAACTGCTGCCCGGCATGACCCTGACCGCCGAAGCCAAGCTCGGCGAACGTTCGGTGCTGAGCTATCTGCTGTACCCGCTGATGAGCACGTTCGATGAGGGGATGCGGGAGCCGTAGGAGGGGCTCAGGTGCGGCCGCAATGGCCGCTTAGGCGACGACCGCAAATAACTGCGACATCGACTCTGACACTCCGCGGTGTCGATGCGGCTTGCATCGCAGGTAACGCAGATGAACGCAGATATCCACGGATGAACACGGATGCATCCGTCAGAACCGCAGATCGTCGCTTGAGTGACGATCGCCGGAAGCCAAAGCCTTTTCAAGGTCATCACGGCATGGAATGCCGGAACAAATTCGGTCGCAATGACAAAATGATCAGGCCAATCCTAATCATTACCTTATCTGCGTTCATCCGTGTGTATCCGTGTTCATCTGCGTTACCTGCGATCTCTCAAGCCGTAGGTCACTCACCGGAGCGCATTTCGATATCACCGCTCAGTCACTTGCATCGGTTATTTCCGACCGTTGCCTAAGGGGGCCTCCCGCCCCCCTCCCCTACTCCACGGCAACCCCCAGCCGCCCTGCCAGATCCTGAATGAATTGCCAGGCAACCCGGCCGGAGCGGGCGCCGCGGGTCATCGACCATTCGATGGCTTCCGCTTTCAGCCGTTCCGGGGCGATCGCCAGCCCATAGGAGTCGGCATAGCCCTGGACGATGGCCAGGAAGGTAGCCTGATCGACATTGTGGAAGCCGATCCACAGACCGAAACGATCAGACAGCGAGACCTTTTCCTCGACCTCCTCGGCGGGGTTGAGGGCGGTTGAGTGTTCGTTCTCGCTCATATCCCGCTGCATCAGGTGGCGGCGGTTGGAGGTGGCGTAGAACACCACATTGTCGGGCCGGCCCTCGACCCCGCCCTCCAGCACCGCTTTCAGCGACTTGTACGCATCGTCGCTGGCATCGAACGACAGATCGTCGCAGAACAGCACGCAGCGCCGCGATGTCCGCCGCAGATGGTTGAGCAGGCGCGGCAGGCTGGGGATGTCCTCGCGGTGGATTTCGACCAGTACCAGGGCCCCCGGCGAGTCGGCATTGATTCGCGCATGAACCGCTTTGACCAGCGAGCTTTTGCCGGTACCGCGCGCGCCCCACAACAGGGCGTTGTTGGCCGGCAAGCCCTGAGAGAACCGCAGGGTGTTGTCGAGCAGCCGCTGACACTGACTCGCCACGCCCTTGAGCAGCGACAAATCGACGCGGTTGACCTTGGCGACAGGTTCCAGCCGCTCGGGCTGGGTGTGCCAGACAAAGGCGTCGGCAGCGGTCAGATCACACTCGGCCGGTGGCGGCGGAGCCAGACGTTCCAAGGCTTCCACCAGACGGGTGAGCAGCGGGGTGATATCGTTGTTCATGCTTCGTCCCAACAGATCAGGCCCATCACACTACCATGGTAGGGGGGATGTCAATAACCCCTGTCCTATTGTTAGGTTGACGCAACCCTGTTAATGTTCGGGCAATATCCAGACGAAAGGCGGGGACCGCCCCATAAGAATGTCGGTGATATGGCAGCAAGATGTGGCGGCCGGCCAGGTACAGGATTACCTGGGCCAGTTCGGCCGCGCCAAGGAAGGCCACGCACGTTGGGTCGCCCGACTCAACGAATGTCTGGTCTGCGAATTGCCGCCCAATCCCCGTGACATAGGCAAGACCGCCTATCAGGATTGCGAGGTCGGGCAGTGGTACCGCGAGGCGTCCACCACCAAGCTGGGCGAGATGCCCGAATTCCAGGCCATCGCTGAAATTCATCGCGAATTGCACGAGGTGGCGCGGACTCTGCTGACGCGGCGCTGGCACGAAGGGGTGATCGACAAGGCTCGCTACAAGCGCCTCGTCGAGATCGACGAGCATATGCGCGCCGCCCTGTATACGCTGGAACGCGCCCTGATCCGCAACCTGTCGGTCGTGTCACAGTTGTTCGACAAGGCGTTCGAACGCTCGGGCGAGGCGGTGATCATCACCTCGCCCGATTCGGTCATCATTGATGTCAACAACGCCTTTACCCAGGTGACCGGCTTCGATCGCGAGGAGGCGATCGGTCAGACGCCCAAGCTGCTGTCATCGGGCTATCACGATGAACGCTTCTATGCCCATCTGTGGGCCTCGCTGATCGAGACCGGGCGCTGGCAGGGCGAGGTGTGGAACCGCCGCAAAAACGGCGAGATCTTTCTCGAGCGCCTGTCGATCGGCGCGGTCAAGGACAGCAAGGGCGAAGTCACCCATTTCGTCGCCACCTTCGCCGACATCACCGCCAACAAGGTCAACGAGGAACGGCTGCACCGGCTGGCCAACTACGACGCCCTCAGCAACCTGCCCAATCGCGTGCTGTTCCGCGACCGCTTGCAGCAGGCTATCGCCCGCGCCGGCCGCAATCAGGCGCTGGTGGCGGTGCTGTTCATCGACATCGACCGGTTCAAGATCATCAATGATTCGCTGGGCCATAATTGCGGCGACAAGCTGCTGATTGATGTCGGCCGCCGGCTGGCCGGCTGTGTCCGCGAAAGCGACACGGTGGCGCGGCTGGGGGGCGATGAATTCGCGGTGCTGGCTCCCGATCTGGACGAGGTCAACAACGCCGTGCAGATCGCTCAGAAGGTGCAGGACGTGCTGTCACGCCCGTTCACCGTCGGCGAGCACGAAGTGTTCATGACCGTCAGCATCGGCATCGGTCTGTATCCGCACCATGGCGCCACGGTCGACGCCCTGATGCAAAGCGCCGATCTGGCCATGTACGACGCCAAGCAGCAGGGCCGCAACGGCTGGCAGTTGTGCCGTAGCAATATCAGCGCCGAAACCGCCGCCCGCTTCACACTGGAAAAAGATCTGCACCGCGCCCTCGAGCGCCGCGAAATGGCCTTGTACTATCAGCCCAAGGTCCAGGTGGACTCCGGCGCCATCACCGGCCTGGAAGCCCTGATCCGCTGGTTCCACCCCGAGCGGGGCATGGTATCGCCGGTCAATTTCATCCCCATCGCCGAGGAAACCGGCCTGATCGTGCCGATCGGCGAATGGGTGCTGCGCACCGCCTGCCGTCAGATGCGCGAGTGGCTGGATTGCGGCTTGGCGCCTGTCCGGGTATCGGTCAACCTGTCGGTTCGCCAATTACGCCATCGTGGGCTGACCGACATCGTCCGCGCCGTCCTGGAAGAAGAACGCATCCCGCCCGAACTGCTGGAATTCGAGGTCACCGAAAGCGTGGTGATGCAGAATGCCGAGGAAGCCATCACCCTGCTCAAGCGCCTGTCCGACATGGGGATTCATATCTCCATCGACGATTTCGGCACCGGCTATTCCTCGCTGTCCTATCTGAAGCGCCTGCCGGTCGACACCATCAAGATCGACCGCTCGTTCATCCAGAACGTCACCGGCGGCGCCGATGATGCCGCCATCTCCGAAGGCATCATCGCCCTGTCGCGCAGCCTCAAGCTTCAGGTCATCGCCGAAGGCGTCGAGACCGAGGAGCAACTGGATTTCCTGCGCCTCCACAAATGCCACGACGCCCAGGGCTTCCTGTTCAGCCGGCCGATCCCGGCGATCGAGATGGAAAACCTGCTGCGCATCACCCAGGGCTTTCCCGGCGGAGCCCCATGGTCGCGGCCTGACGCCTGACGGTCCCGCTACCAGCAATCTCGTGGACATAAGACATTCTACTTATCCGTTGGCTAACAGCTTGGCCGTCCGGTATCCTTCGCGTTAAGGGATACCACTTCCAAGGAACGGGCAACGATGAACTTTCGATCGCTTCGTTCGCTGACTCGCCTTTTGGCTGCTGCCTTGGCGGCGGCGATCAGCGCCAGCTTCGTCAGTTTCCTGTTTTTCCAGGAAGCCGGTGAGGACGTCCAGCGCGCCCACGGCGATCGCTATCTGTCTTACCTTCTGGCCGACGAGTTGCGGCAAAGCTCGGACGACCTGACCCGCCTGGCCCGGACCTATGTGGTCAGCGGCGAGGACCGCTATGAGCGGCAATACTGGGACGTGCTGGCGATCCGCAATGGCACGAAGCCGCGGCCGCAGGATTACAAGCGCATCTATTGGGATTTCCTCGCGGCCGTCGACGCCAGACCTCGCCCCGACGACGAGACGGTTGCGTTGAAGGTGCTGATGGAACGGGCCGGCTTCACCGCCGAAGAGTTTGCCAAACTCAGCCAGGCACAGGCCAATTCGGACGGTCTGGTCAAGCTTGAGACCATTGCCATGAACGCCGTCAAGGGCCAGTTCGACGATGGCAAGGGCAATTTCACCGTGAAAGGCCCGCCCGACCTCGAGTTGGCGCGCCGCCTGATGCACTCGCCGGAATATCACAAATTCAAGGCTGAGATCATGCGGCCGATCGACGAGTTCTATGTGCTGCTCGACCAGCGGACCGGCGGCGCGGTCAAGACGGCCGAGGCTCGGGCCGATCGGTATTGGGCGCTGGTGTTGGCCAGCCTGTGCGTTCTGGCCGCGGTCGCCGTAACGGCCACATGGATGCAGCTGCGTAGGGTGGTAAGCCCCATCCTGGCGCTCGAAGACGCCATGACCCGCCTGACGCACAACGAACGCAGCTTTACCATCCCAGCCACCGAGCGCAACGATGAAATCGGCGCCATGGCCCGGGCGACACAGTCATTCTGCAACAGCCTGACGGAAGCCGAGGATCTGCGCGCCGCCCAGAGCGCACAGGCGGCAAAGATGGAGGCGGAACGGAACGCGGTCGTCAGCATCATTCTGTCCGGCAGCCAGCGGCTGAACACCACTGCGGCCGACCTGTCGGAGGGCGCCAACGAGCAGGCGGCGGCGGCCGAACAGGCCTCGGCCTCAATGGCGGAAATGGCCTCCAACATCCGGCAGAACGCCGAAAATGCAGGCCGCACCGAAACCATCGCCCGGCAATCCGCTGTTGATGCCCAGGCATCGGGGACGGCGGTGACTCAGGCGATCGAGGCCATGGAAACGATCGCCAGCAAGATCAACATCGTTCAGGAGATTGCCCGCCAGACCGATCTGCTGGCGTTGAATGCGGCCATTGAAGCGGCGCGGGCGGGGGAACACGGCAAAGGCTTCGCCGTGGTCGCCTCGGAGGTGCGGAAACTGGCCGAACGCAGCCAGACCGCCGCCGCCGAGATCGGCGACCTGTCGGCCAACACCGTTCGCGTCGCCGCCGAGGCCGGCCGCATGCTGGCCAAGCTGGTGCCCGATATCAATCAGACGGCTGATCTGGTGGAAGAAATCTCGGCCGCCTGCCGCGAACAGGACACCGGCGCCGAACAGGTCAACGCCGCTATTCAGGAACTCGACAAGGTCACCCAGAAAAACGCCACGACAGCCGACACCGTATTTGAAAGCTCGGAGCAGTTGGCACTTCAGGCGAAACGGCTGCGCTCATCGGACTCCAATGCCGACACCGCTCCGGCCAACCGGCCGATGGAACGTCTGGGGGCGTAGCTGAGGTGTATCCGCAGCAACGCGGTGGTGGATGCTGCTTTGCCTCTTGACCGCAGCAGCGGGACGCGCCTTCTCTTGGATGTCAGTCAGGAGTGAACCATGGGACAGTTCGAGCGTGTCACCCAACACCCTGATGTTATGGGTGGCAAAGCGTGCATCCGCGGCATGCGGGTTACGGTGGGGATGATTCTCGGCCAGATTGGTGCCGGACATAGCATTGAAGAGGTTCTGACGGATTATCCATACCTCGACCGGGAGGATATCCTTCAGGCGCTACGCTACGCCGCTTGGCGGTCAGAGGAGCGGGAAATAGAGTTGGCCCGGGCATGAAGCTTCTGGTCGATATGAATCTGTCACCGCGCTGGGTGAGCGTGTTGACCGATGCGGGGTTCCACGCGGCACACTGGTCAACGCTTGGCCCAGGCAACGCGCCCGACACGGAAATCATGGCCTTTGCCAAAGCGAATGCCTATGTGGTGCTCACTCACGATCTGGACTTCAGCGCGATCCTTGCCGCCACGAAAGGTGAAAAACCCAGCGTAGTGCAGATTCGCGCGACGGACGTCAGCCCCGAGATGATCGGCACCGCCGTGATGATCGCCTTACGGCAAATGGCCGGCGATCTGGAGGAAGGCGCCTTGCTCACCATTGATCCCAATCGCACGCGTCTCCGACTACTGCCTCTCCCGCCGAAGTAAGGCGATGACCGACGGTCCTCACGCCGCCGCGAACGGCGGGCTGGCGGCGCTTTCGTCGCCGAAGCACAGGGGCATGTCCTCGCAGATGTCGCAGTTGGGGGATTTGCACAGACGCAGACCTTCTTCCTCGCACATGGCGCGGTAGAAGAATTTCTTCCATTTCATGTCGCGGTCATTCTTGGCAGCCAGGGCGGTGAAGTTGCCGCGCAGCAGGCCGGACAGGTCAGCACGGGAATGCAGGCCGAGATCCTGCCATAGATGATTGAACTCCAGCGAGCGGCGGGCGACGATGGCGGACAGCCACACCTCTTCCTCGCGGCCGATGGTGCGATGACGCAGCAGCAGGTCGCGCAGATCTTCCTCTTCGATCGCCATGGCACCGGCATCCTCGGGCAGGTCGCCGCTCAGCCATAGCGCCGCCGGAAAATAGCGCCCGAGCAGACCGCGCAATTGGTCGCGGGTCAGGCCGAGGGCGTCCGTCAGCGGCCGCTCGCCATTTCCCAGGCCGATGGCGACGGCGCAGGCGAGAATATGCCGGTCGAACGGCTCGACGGGTGTCTCAGGCTGGCTGGCCATCAGCCATTCATATACGGAACTCATGGCATCACCCCCACCCAACCCTCCCCCATCAAGGGGGAGGGCTTTTATGCAATCACGCCGCGGCTCCGTGGCTCTGGCAGTTCTTGCCGCACACCCGACCGCACGAGCCGCAGCCGATGCAGTTGCCGGCGTTGGCGATGGTCATCGCCTTGCGCACGATTTCGTCATCATCGTCATCGTCGTTGAGAGCAACGAATTCGTCATCCTCGTTGATGCCCATCAGCGTCAGCACATTGTGGCCGCACACTTTGTAGCAGCGCCCGCAACCAATGCAATCATCCGAATTGATCGCCAGGATGTAGGCGGGCGTCCAGGGCTCACCGCCGCGATTAAGATGTACCGTCATATGGTCAGACCCCTTTCTCCAGTGTCTTCAGCCGCTCACGGGCGGCGAACAGTTTCTCATGTGCCTCATGAGTCTTGGCGGCAACGTCCAGGATGGTCTGCCAGCCGGTCGGCAGTTCTTCAGACAGGTCGTGCAGATCCATCTTGGCCTGGGTCGCCCGGGCGTTGAGCTTTCTGATTTCGTCCTTCAGGGTGGCGATGTCGTCGCTCATGCGCGCGCCACCTCGGGGAATTTTTCGATATTGGCGACGGCCTCGCTGATGATCTTCTCGCCGGCCTCGGCGAGCTTTTCGTAGGTGGCGAAGCCGAAGCGCTGAACGTCACGCAACGACTTGCTGAAGGCCACCAGACGGCCGACGGTGATCATCAGGCGGCCGAAGCCCTCGTGATTGACCTTCCACAGCGGCGAGGCGATCATCCCGGTACGCTTCTCGATGACCATGGCGATAGCCGCATAGAACATGTCCATACGATTGAGCAGGTCGGGATCGGGCGTGTTGCAGGCGATGATCGGCCGCGAGCCCTTGGCCACGATATAGTCGGCCAGCAGCATCTCGTCGGTCTTGCGCTCCCAGGCGCCGAACGAGTCCTGAGCCCGGATCAGCCGGACGATTTCCTGTGCGAACGGCGGCAGCACGGTGGCGACTTCGCTCATGGCCTAATCCTCATCTTCAAAATTGGTGGTCTTGCCCTGGTTCAGGATCTTGCGCATCCAGGGCGGTGGCGTGCCGTTGAGCATGGTCTGCAAGCGGCCGATGACGTCGGCGATGGGCTCGGGCGCCGTGATCTTGACCGGGTGGATGCGGCGATTGACCACCCGCGCCGCCGCCGGACCACCGATCGCCAGGACGAACAGCAGGTTGCAGCCCTCCAGCGCGTCGATCTTGGTAGTCAGACGGTCGACGCTCTCGTCGTGATTGCCGTCTTCCTCGGTGACATTATCGAACTGCACCGCTTCAACGAAGCTGTGGGCGTCGGGCGAGACCTCGTAGATGGCCATGGCCTTGGCACTGGCGAAATGGGCATCCACCCGCTTCATGTCGTGCGTGGCGAAAGCGACTCTCATGCAGCCTCCTTTCTGCGGGCTGTTCGGCTCAATGACGCGCAGGTGACGCACCGGCCTCCTCCTGCGTGGCGCGGACAGCCGCGGGCGTGTGGTCGTGTTGGTTCTCAAGGAAGGTGTTGCCGACGGCGAAGATCAGATCACGGGTACCGCGATAGCCCACCGAGCACTGATGCTGCGCCCCCAGCCGGTCGAATTGCGGGAAGCCGGCGCGGAACAGCGGAACGCCCAGCCGCGCCGAGGCTTGCCGGCCATGCGAATGAGTCACCAGCAGATCGCAGCCGCCAGCGCCCTGTTCCAGGTCGTCCAGGTCGCCGATGATCACCTGAGCCGCTGGCACCTTGTCCAGCACCGGCGACTGGGTGGAGGTCACCGCGACGGTAATCTCGGCCCCCATCTCGGTGAACAGGCCGGACAGGGCGAGCAGCAGGTCGGGCTCGGCAGCCAGGGCGACAGTCTTGCCGCCGAAGAAGAAATGGCCGTCAAGCATGGCGTCGAGCAGTTGCGAGCGCTGACGGCGCAGCCGGGCCGGTGCCTTGGTGCCGGCAATGTCCTGCAACACGGTGACGAACTCGTCCACCGCGCCCAGGCCGGTCAGGCGTTCGAACACATGCACCGGCATGCCGGATTTCTCGGCCAACAGAGTCGCCGCCGGGCGCATCTGTTCCCCCAGCGCCAGACAGGCGACGCACTGACCGAGCGAGCGGATATCATCAACCGAGGTGCCGCCGAAGCTGGTGGCGATCCACTGATCCGGCACATGGCCGTCGAGCGACCCGGACAGGTCCGGCAGGATGATGGGCGACAGGCCAAAGGCGCCGATCATCTCGCGAATCTCTTCCAGGTCGCCCGGCGTCAGATGACTTCCCGCCAGCACCGCCACCTGACCGGGGACGCGGGCGCGGGTCGGCAGGGTCAGGTCGTCGATCATGGCGCGGACCGCCTTCGACCAACCATCCTGAAGCCCACCGACGAAATCCGGGGTGTTGACATAAACCAGGGCGGTGTCGGCCAACTCGGCATTGCGGGCGCGGATCATCTTCATATCGCCGCGCAGATCCTCGCCGCGCGTCTCCACCAGACCGGTGGAGCAGATGCCGATCATCTTCGGCTTGGCTCGCTTGACGATGTTCAGGCAGGCCTGTTCGAGATTGTCGACGCCGCCCAGGATGGTGGTGACCTCGTTCATCGCCGTGGTCTGGAACGGGATCGACTCGCGGAAATGACGCACCAGCAGCACCAGCCCGAATGCCGTGCAGCCCTGCGAGCCGTGCAACGTCGGCAGGCAGCCATCGACGCCAAGAAAGGCCATGGCGCCCCCCAGCGGCGCCGACATGCGCAGCGGGTTGATGGAGAGATCCTTGCGGGGGTGGGTGACGTCAGCCATGAGACTCTCCTTTGCTGGGAGCGCGGGCGTCTCGCCCGCGTTGCGGGGCGGCAGCCCCGCACCCCGCTCGGGGCCTCAGGCCCCGAACCCCATACCGCGGGCGGGACGCCCGCGCCCCCGGCAAGCCATCCATCATTCCCATGGCGCGGGCCTCCGCACTTCGGCCCAGACGGGGCTGTTGATCTCGCGGTCGAGCTGGCGGACCAGTTCGATCATGCCGTCATAGCCGGCATAGGCGTGGTGGCGTTCCTGGTTCATATCGAGCCATGGCATCTTGGCCTTGAGCGCGATGAACTGGGTCCGGCCACCCGACAGCATGATGTCGGCCTCGCCGTCCTTGAGCATGCGGTACATGTCTTTCGGCGGGATGGCGTCGAACATCTTGGCCTGTTCGCCCATGATCTCCTTGACGCGCTCCTTGTCCTCGTCGGTCGACTTGCGGACACTGGTGCCGATCACGGTCATGCCGATTTCCTGCAACGCCGAGATGACCGACCAGGATTTGACGCCGCCGGTATACAGCAGCACCTTTTTGCCCTCGAGGCGCGGGCGGAACTGCTCGATGGCGTTCCACGCCTTGGCCTCTTCGGCGAAGATCAGCGCCTCGGTGCGGTCCATCAGCTCAGGGTCGGCGCCGCGCTCGATCAGCAGGCGAGCGATGTTGCGGAAGGTCTCCGAGGTGTCCGAAATGCCGTAGAATGAGCCCTCGTAAAAGGGGATGCCGAACTTCTCGGTCATCTTGCGGGCCAGGGTAATCAGGGCCTGACTGCACACCACCATGTTGGCCTTGGCCCGATGCGCCATCGCCACTTCGCGATAGCGGGCGTCGCCGGTAATGCGGGCAAGGATGCGGATACCCAGGCGTTCGAACAGCGGTTCGACCTGCCAGAACTCGCCGGCCAAGTTGTAGTCGCCCAGCACGTTGATGTCGTAGGGGGTCTGATGGGCCGGCTCGATGGTGCCCATCACATGGTCAAGCAGCGCTTCCGAGCCCAGCCGATTCCCCAGATTCTTCGAACCGGCGAAACCGGGCGCGTTGATCGGAATCACCGGCTTGCCCAATTTCTCGGCAGCGGCCTTGCACACCGCCTCGATATCGTCACCGATCATCGCCGGCACGCAGGTCTGATAGACGAACACCGCCGGAGGATCAAAGCGCCGCACCGCTTCCTTGATGGCGCGATACAGCTTCTTCTCGCCGCCATAGATGACGTCCATCTCGCCCATGTCGGTGGTCAGGCCGGTGCGGTAGAGCATCGGGCCGGATGATGCCGAATGGCGGCTGTCCCAGGCATTGCCTTCACAGGCGATCGGGCCATGGACGATATGAGCGACATCGGTGATGGGTTGCAGCGCCACATGGGCACCGTCGAAGGCGCATCCGCCCGCCGCGGCCCCGGGGGTCAACGGCTTGGAACAGCCTTTCCTGCGCTCGGCCTTGCTTTTCGCCCGATTGGTCGGACAAGCCGGCTCGTTGAACAGGTCTTGGACCTTCTGCGTGTTCATCCGGCACCTCGCGACTGATTGCCCGGACAACAGCAAGGTTTATGCCAAGCGACCAGCCCGCCCCTGTCGCGCCGACGGAAGGCCCTTCAACACATTGGAATTGCTTGTGATTTATCACCCTGCCCGGCTCCCGCCGACCGGACGGGACAAGCCGATCGCGTCTTGCCTTGTGCGCGGTTTGCCCCCAATTGTCGGATACCGAACAATCCGAGGTCCGTCATGTCTTCCCTGAACTTCGCCAGCAAGACCTGTTCCCCCTGCCGCGGCGGCGTGCCGCCGATGACCGAGGCGGAAGCCAGAGCCTTCGCCAAGGACGTGCCCGCGTGGGAGTTGTACGACGGCGCCACCAAGATCCGCCGCCGCTACACCTTCAAGGATTTCGCCGAAGCCTTCGCCTTCATCGGCAAGGTCGCGGAGGTGTCGGAGCAGGAGGGCCACCATCCCGATATCAGCTTCGGCTGGGGCTATGCCGAGATCGTCCTGTTCACCCATAAGATCAAGGGCTTGCACGAGAACGATTTCATCATGGCGGCCAAGTACGATCAGTCGCTCGGCGACAGCGCATCGGCGCGCTGATCCCTATCCAGGGCAATCGGGTGAAGGAATGACGACCTATATTTCACTCGTCATCCCCGCGAAAGCGGGGATCCATGGTTGGGCAAGCTCAAAATAATCTCGTAAAGAGGGTGTACGCGGTGCCATGGATCCCCGCTTTCGCGGGGATGACGAGAGTGGGGCGGACATTGCCGCCAGACTGGAACCGTTCACCCGATTGCCCTGGATGCCTATCCCAAAAGAGTTGTCACCCCCCGCCCTTCGCTGCACACTCGCTCCTGCCTCGCGCAGGAGGCAGCGTGCTGTCGGCGTGGGAGACACCAGAGATGGACCTGTTCACCAAGGACCGGATCAAGGCGATGGCGCAAAGGGTGGAGGCGCAACCGGACGCCCTCTGCCCGGAGGCGTAAGCCATGGCCCTGGAACTCAGCCTGCGCTTCACCACCGCGGATCAGGTGTCGGTGCATCTGGTCGATCCCGACGGCGTGCTCGACGAGACGACGCCGCAGCCTTTCGCCGGACCGCTGGACGAAGCGGCCCGGAAGGATCTGCATTGGTATCTGGAGGTCTATCCGGCCGCCTACATGGCGGATGAGGACGACCAGCGCGCGGCGGGCATCGCGCGCAAGCTGGACGGCTGGGGCGAGGCGCTGTTCCAGGCGGTCTTCGCCGGCGGCAGGGCGCGCGACCTGATGCAGCGGTTCCGCGACACCAGCGAGCCGGGCCGGCTGATCACCATCAGTGCCAGCCATCCCGCCGTGCTGGCCCAGCCCTGGGAACTGCTGTACGACCACACCTACCTGTTCCTCGAGAAACCACGCATTTCGATTCGTCGCCGGCTGGCCGGAGCGATCCGACCCCATCCGGTCCGCCCCAAGGACCGGCTGCACCTGCTGTTCGTGGTCAGCCGACCGGATGGCGTCGGCTTTCTCGACCCCCGCGCCGATCCCCAGGCGGTGATGGACGCCATCGACACCCACGCCCCCGGCCGGATCAGTGTCGAATTCCTGCGCCCTGCCACTCTGAGCGCGCTGGTCAACCGGCTGGAGGACGAGGCGCAGCCGGCGGTGGACATCATCCATTTCGACGGTCACGGCACCTATGACGCCGACGGCAGTCTGGCCGAGTCGGCGGGGCGGGCGCATAGTGGCGTGTTTCGCGATGCGACGGTAGCGGTAGAGCCGCATCAGGGCTATCTGCTGTTCGAGAACGCGGCCGGTCAGACCGATCTGGTTCCGGCCTCGCGGCTGGGCGAGGTGCTGCACCGCCAGAAGGTCGGGCTGATGGTGCTGTCGGCCTGCCAATCGGCCATGATCGGCGGGGAAGACCCTTTGGGCAGCGTTGCCGCCCGGCTGACTCAGGCCGGCCTGCCCTCTGTGCTGGCCATGACCCAATCGGTGCTGGTGGCCACCACCCGGGCGCTGTTCGGCGATTTCTACAGGAATCTCGCCAAGAGCCAGCCCATCGGCACCGCCCTCGACAATGCCCGGCGCGAATTGTACCTGAACCCCCGGCGGGGCGAGCGCCAGAGGGGCGGAAAACCGCATACGCTGAAGTTACAGGACTGGTTTCTGCCGGCGCTCTATCAGTCGGGCAGCGGCGGGGCGCTGCTGTCCACGAATGAGGGGACGCCCGAGCCGGCGCAGCCCTGGGGCAATCTGCCGGACTTGCCGGAAACCGGTTTTTTCGGCCGCACCCGCGAACTATGGTGGATCGAGCGCCAGTTCACCGGCAAGGCGCGGCGGCTGGTGCTGCACGGCTTCGGCGGCCAGGGCAAGACCTTCCTGGCCCAGGAAGCGGGACGCTGGCTGCATCGCACCGGCCTGTTCCAGCTTGTATGCTTCGTCGATTACGCCAGTTTTCAGGGCATCGACCCGGTCAGTCTGGCGGTGAGCACTCTGGCCACGGTGCTGGACCAAAGCCTGATCGACGCCGCCGCTGCCACCAGAGCGCTGGCCGGCACGCCGACCCTGCTGATCCTCGACAATCTGGAGTCGCTGAGCGCCGAGCCGCTGCGCGAGTTGCTGGACGCGGCGGTGGCGTGGTCGAAGGCGGGGGGCAGCCGGGTGCTGATCACCACCCGCTGCCCCGACCTGGAGCATCCCGCCTATCCCACCGCCAACAGTTGGGAAACCTGCTACCTGCCGCTGGACGGCCTGGACCCACACGACGCCCTGGCCTGGTTCACCACCCTGATGCACCTGCCGCCCGAGCCGACCCGGCCGCCGCCGGACCGTGACGGGGTGTTGAGGTTGTTTTCCCTGGTCCAGTTCCATCCCCTGTCCATCGGCCTGCTCGCCCCGCAACTCAAGCAGCGGGGTGTGGCGGAACTGGGGCAACGGCTGGAGGCTCTGCTGAGGACCGAGGCCAGCCCCCTGCTGGCCTCTCTGGCCCTGTCGCTGGAACGCCTCGATCCGCAGTTGCGCCAGCACCTGCCCGGCCTCGGCGTGTTCCAGGGCGGGGCGTTCGAGATATCGGTGCTGGCGGTGACGGAGATCCCGCCGGAGCCCTGGGCGGCGCTGCGCCGCGGGTTGGAACAGACCGGGCTGATGACGGTGGAGACGGTGCCGGGGGTGGAGAACGTGTTCCTGCGCTTCCACCCCACCCTGGCCCCCGCCCTGTGGTCGCACCTGCCCGCCGCCGACCAATCCGCCCTGGCCGCCCGCCATCGCGCCGAATATGATGCGCGGTCGCGTGAACTCTATGCCCTGGACGAGACGGCGGTGCATGCGGCCCGGGCCATCGCCCGGCGCGAGTTGCCCAATCTGCTGGTGGCGGTGGAGGGGGCGCTGGCGGCCGGGGAACCGGAAGCAGTCGTCTTCGTCGACAAGGTGGGGCGGTTCCTTGGCTTCTTCGGTCTCAGCCGCGACCGCGAGCGCCTGCTGGTCCAGGCCCAGGCCGCCGCCGGCCCACCGGGCTCGAAGAACTGGTATCTGAGCCGCAGCGGCCAGGGCAAGGCGCTGTTGGGCGCCGAACGCGTCGCCGAAGCGGCGGCGGTGTTCCGCGACATCCGCGACGCTCTCGACTCCGCCCCGAGTGTTAGCCGGTGTAACACCCTGGGAATGCTGGCGCGGTGCTTGTGGAAACAGGGACAGTTGGCGGAGGCGGGGGCTATCCTGCATCAAGCCCTCGCCGAAGCCCGACGGCTTGGGCCTTCGCGCAGTGTGCGACGCTTAATTGGTGTCCTCGAGTCCGAGCGTACGGACCTACTGCGGGTCGGTGGCGATCTTGACGGCGCGGCAGAGGCCGGCGCGGCCGCCCTGGCCATCGTCCGGGAATTGGGCGATGACCGCAGCGTTGCCTTTGCCGAGTTCCAGCTCAGCACCATCCACCTTTTTCGCAACGACCTACAGCGCGCCGAAAAGGGGTACCGGGCTGCCCTAGCTTTCTTCCACGTTCTCGGCGAGCCCAGGGAAGAGGCGAGCGCCCTGCACCAACTCGGGGTGGTGTTACACCAGGCTAAACGCTGGGACGAAGCCGAGGTCGCCTATCGCGAGTCCGCGCGACTCAAAGAAGCCAGCCCCCTGCTGGCCGCCGCCACTTGGCAGCAGCTTGCGCAGCTCCTGGCCGCCACCGGCCATCCGGCCGAGGCCGAGACCTGGTACCGCAAGGCGCTGACCGCCTTCCGCGACGGCGGTGATCCGGCCCAAAGCGCCTTCATCCTCAACAACCTCGCCGAACTGCTGCGCCACCTGCCCGGCCGACTGGCCGAGGCCCGCAGCAGCGCCGAACAGGCGCTGGTCCTCAAGGAAACCCGTGACCCTGCCGCGGCGGAAATCTGGAACACCTATGGCCTCCTCGCCGCGATCGCCGCACAGGAGAGCCGCAGCGAGGCGGCACGGGCCTACCGCGCTCAGGCACGGCAGAGTTTCGCGGCGGCACCCATCGCCCGCGAAACCCTGCGCCGCGCCGCGCCGGGGATCGCCGCCGTCCGCGCCGCCCTCGCCCAGCCTACCCGGCGGCATGCGCTGGAGCGGAGTCTGGACGATCTGGCGCAACGTGGCCGAACCGATCTGGTCGCCGCCCTGCGTCAGGTGCTCGACGGCGCCCGCGACGCCGATGCCCTGTGCGAACCGCTGGACTTTGAGGACTCCCTCATCGTCGCCACCACCTTACGCGCCCTCGCCGACCCCTCCACCCTCGCCGCCCTGCTGCCGGAGGGCAGCTAACACATGCAATCAAAAAGCCCTCCCCCTTGATGGGGGAGCGTGGACATATCTCGCAACCGCAAATGAAAAAGGAATCGTCATTCCCGCGAAAGCGGGAATCCATGCGGTGTTCGGGCACAGGACGGCGGAAAAAGGGGGCACCCTTTGCCTTCGCTATTGCAGCACCAATCCAGCGCAATGCCTGCCGAGAGGCCGCATGGATTCCCGCTTTCGCGGGAATGACGATGGAGTGTCTGGCCGCAAGTGCGAGATATGGACAGACGGCAGCTTCCTGGGAGGGAAGGGTTCCCGACGGGCGCAGGGGGGATGCGCCCGTCGGGGGAAGCGAGACGGCACAGGGGGGGATGGGGGGGAGGCCGCCTCGCAAACTCTTGAGCGTGATATAGGGCCCTTGGTTTCCGTACGCCAGCCTGACGTTAAAAAAATTTCGTGCCCATCCGAAAGCTCGGAGCGCGTGTTCCACAGGAGCAATTGCGACTTCCCTTCCTCGACGCGTGGGGGTATCTCATCGGCCATGGCCAAACTTCCTCCCTGCCGCCTCTACCTGATCACGCCGCCGCATTTCGACGACGGCCTGGTTCCCCTCGTGACCGCGGCGCTGGATGCCGGCGACGTCGCCAGCCTGCAATTGCGGCTGAAGGACGTGGACGACGCCACCATCCTGCGCGCCATCGACCGCTTGCGGCCGATCGCCCAGGATCGCGGCGTCGCCTTCATCCTCAACGACCGGCCCGATCTGGCCGCCCGATCGGGCTGCGACGGGGTGCATGTGGGGCAGGAGGACGAGCCCTATGCCGAGGCGCGACGCATCGTCGGCCGCGACGCCATCGTCGGTGTCACCTGTCACGATTCGCGCCATCTGGCCATGGAAGCGGCGGATGCCGGCGCCGACTATGTGGGATTCGGGGCGTTCTTTCCTTCGACCACCAAAGATCCGGCGGTGGTCGGCGCCGAGCCGGATCTGCTGAGCTGGTGGGCGGAAATGATGACCGTGCCCTGCGTCGCCATCGGCGGCATCACCGTCGACAATTGCCGGCCGCTGGTGGCTGCGGGCGCCGATTTCCTGGCGGTGTGCGGCTGCATCTGGAACCACCCCGAAGGCCCCGCCGCTGCGGTGCGCGCCTTCAACGACATCTTCACGGACATGGGCCGTTCCGCATGACCGCCGACACTTCCCCCATAGCCCCCCGCCCCCTTCAACGCGTCTGCATCTTCTGCGGATCGTCGTCGGGGGATGATCCGATCTATCTTGAGGCGGCCCGCGCCACCGGCCGGTTGCTGGCCGAGCGCGGCCTGGGCGTGGTCTATGGCGGCGGCGGCATCGGCCTGATGGGAGCGGTGGCCGACTCCGCCCGCGCGGCCGGCGGCGAGGTGATCGGCGTCATCCCGCAACACCTGCTCGACTGGGAGGTCGGGCATTCCGACCTGACCGACACCCGCGTCGTCGCCAACATGCACGAGCGCAAGGCGACCATGGCCGAGCTGGCCGACGCCTTCATCGCCCTGCCGGGCGGCATCGGCACCATGGAAGAGTTTTTCGAGGTGTGGACCTGGGCACAGTTGAAGCTGCACGAAAAGCCCTGCGGCCTGCTCAACGTGGCCGGCTATTTCGATCATCTGCTGGGCTTCCTGGATACGATGGTGGCGCATCGCTTCCTGCACGAACGCCATCGCCACATGATCCAGGTGGACGGGGATATCGGCAGTCTGGTCGATCGGTTGCAGCTCTATGCCCCGCCGGTGGTCGAGCGCTGGTTCGACAAGAGTAAGACCTAGCGGCGGCGGGCAACGCGCCAGACATCTTCGCCATCATATCGCCTTGTTTCGCGCAAGCCGGTGCCACCTTTGCGCGGCACTGTCATGGGCAATCGTTTTATTGGGACATGGTTAGGGGAGTCCGACTGATGAGAATCACGGTTATCGCCGTCCTGGCTGCCACGGCGCTGCTGAGCGCCTGCGAACAGAGCCGGGTGGACTCGGGCGTGGCCTCGGGTGGAGGAGGACTCTACGGCCAGGACGTCGGTGGCCCTGGCAGCGGCGGCGGCCGGACGGGCATCGGCCAACAGGATCTGGCTGGCGGCGGCGGTGGACGCGGCGGCGCCGGCGGTGCCTTCGACGGCACGGCGTCGGACCGGGTGTTCTTCGGCACCGACCAGTACACGCTTGCGCCGGAAGCGCGGGCGACGCTCGACCAGCAGGCGGCCTGGCTCAGCCGCTATCCGCAGACGCGGATCGTGCTGGAAGGCCATGCCGACGAGCGCGGCACCCGCGAATACAATCTGGCGCTGGGCGACCGTCGCGCCGCGGCCGTGCGCGATTATCTGGTGGCACGCGGCATCAGCGCCAGCCGCATCCGCGTCATCTCGTTTGGTAAGGAACGGCCGTCGATGGTCGGCTTCAGCGAAAATTCATGGGCGCAGAATCGTCGCGCCGTAACCGTGGTGCAGTGATGCTTGAACTGGGACGGAGCGCCGGGTTTCTCTCGGCGCCGCTGCGGGGCGGCTGCCCCGATATGGTGTATTTCAGCTTCGCCAGCCACGACCTGACCGCGGAAACCCGCGCCGTGCTCGACTGGCAGGCGGCTTGGCTGAAGCGCAACGGCCAAGCCCGGTTGCGGGTCGAAGGTCACGCCGACGACCACGGCACCCAGTCCTACGACCGTTCGCTGGGCTGGCGGCGGGCCGAAGCCGTCAAGACCTATCTGGTCGCCCAGGGGCTCGACGGCGTGCGCATCGAAACCATCTCGCAGGGCCGTGACCGGCCGGCAGTGGCCGGGCGCGGCGAAGCGGCCTGGGCACAAAACCGGCGTGTCGTGCTGGTGCAGGTCACGTAATGCCGAATTCCGATTGACCGACGCCACAAGCTCGGCATCTTGTTGTGTCGGATAGGTCCAAACAGTGTGCGGCCGGTGTGCCGCCGGGGTGAGGTTGCCGTGGTTTTGCAGCATGTTCGAACAGTCGGCCTGATCGCCGCCGGGCTTGTCATGATGGCATCGCCGTCGTGGGGCCAGTACTACGACAACCGTTCCCCCAACACGACCGTGTATACGTCTCCGGCGCTGGGCAGCGGGTCCGGCGGCTATAATTCCGGCGGCGGCTATGGTGGCGGCTACGGCGCCGCGGCAGCACCCGAGTCCCTGCCGGCCGATGCCGGGGGCCGGGTCGAAGTCCGCTTGCAGGCACTGGAAGAGCAGTTGCGCCGGCTGACCGGCCGGCTCGAGGAGTCGCAGCATCAGGTTACCGTGCTCAAGGATCGCCTGGAGCGCGTGCAGGCCGACATGGAAGTGCGGTTCAAGGAAATGTCGCCGGCCGCAGCCGCACCAGCCGCGCCGGCCCGACCGCAGGGCAACGCCGCGGCGACACCGCCTCGCGGCGAAAGCACGCTCGGCACCCTGCCGCAGCACGAGGCCGACAGCATCAAGCTGCAACCGCCGGGCAAAACCGGCCTGCCGGGCGGCTCGGCCAAGGAACAGTATGACTACGCTTTCAATCTGGTCCGCACCGATTACGCCCAGGCCGAAGTCGCGCTGAAGGAATTCATCGCCAGATATCCCAACGATTCGCTGACCGGCAGCGCTCAATACTGGCTGGGCGAAACCTATTACGTGCGCAACGATTTCCAGCAGGCGGCCGTTTCCTTCCTCAACGCCTATCAGAAATTCCCCAAGGGCCCCAAGGCTCCGGACAGCCTGCTCAAGCTCGGCCTGTCGCTGGCCAGCATGGGCAAAAAGACCGAAGGCTGCGCCACCTTGGCCAAAATGCTCAAGGATTACCCCCAGGCCGCCGAAACCCTGAAACGCCGCGCCACCACGGAACGCGGCAAGATGGGATGCGGGTGAGTGCGACAGGGTTGTTGAAGCCTTCCGCCTGGATGGGCTACGGCGTTCGCACATTTTATTTTGCCACCGCAACAAGATCTGTCGTCATTCCCGCGAAAGCGGGAATCCATCGGGCTTCGACGCCTGTGGCGGCTTTGACATCGCTGGACCCCCGCTTTCGCGGGGGTGACGGCAATCATTTGAATTTGCTGAAATTTACGAAATGGATGACCGCCCGCCCCCTGGATGGCGGAGGGCTTTGTCCGCCACTGAGTGCAGCCTAGGTGTCGCCCCCCCTCGCCCCGCAGGATTTCCCTCCCCTGCTCGACGCCCTCGGCCCGTTCGAGGCGTCTCCGCACATCGCCGTCGCCGTCTCGGGCGGTGCCGACAGTATGGCGCTGGCGCTGCTGGCCCATGACTGGGCGCGGCAGCGCGGCGGAACGGCGATTGGCCTGACGGTGGATCACGGCTTGCGCGCCGAGGCGGCCGACGAGGCGCGACAGGTCGGGGTCTGGCTGGGGGCGCGCGGCATGGCCCACCATGTCCTGCGCTGGAACGGCGCCAAGCCCACCGGCGACATCCAGGCGACGGCGCGAGCGGCGCGCTATGGGCTGCTGGCCGCCTGGTGCCGGGCGGCCGGCGTGCTGCACCTGCTGCTCGCCCATCATCTCGAGGACCAGGCTGAGACCGTGCTGCTGCGCCTGGGCCGCGGCAGCGGTGTCGACGGGCTGGCGGCCATGGCCGCCGTAACGGAGCGGGCGGAGATGCGGTTGCTGCGGCCGTTGCTGACGGTGCCGCGCGCCCGTCTCGCCGCGACTCTGCGGGCGGCCGGTCAGGACTGGATCGAAGACCCCAGCAACGCCAACCCGGCCTATTCGCGCGTGCGGCTGCGGGCATTGCTGCCGGAGCTGGGTGCCGAGGGGCTGACGGCGGAGCGGCTGGCGGCAACGGCGCGGCGCCTTGGCCGGGCGCGGGCGGCGCTGGAGCACCATGTTGCCACGACCGCCGCCGCTCACGTCACCCTGCATCCCGCCGGCTGGGCGGAACTGGACGCGGCAGCGCTGGAGCAGCCCGACGAGATCGTCCTGCGCCTGCTGGTGCGGCTGCTGATGGTGGTGTCAGGCCGCCCTTATGGGCCACGGCTGGAACGGCTGGAGGCTCTGCTGACGGCGCTGCGGCACCATGACGGCGGGCGCAGTCTGGCCGGCTGCCTGATCGAGCCGCGCCCCTGCCGCATCCGGATCATGCGCGAACCGGCGGCGGTGGCTCCGCCGCTGACCGTGCGCGGTGGCGACGTGGTGCTGTGGGACGGCCGTTTCCGGATCGCCATCGACGGGTCGGCCGAGACCACCGCGCAACTGCGGGCGCTGGGCCGCGCCGGCTGGGCCGACCTGACCCGGGCTCACGGGACCGGCGCGACTCGGCCACCGGCGGCGGTGCGCGAAACACTTCCTGCCCTGGTAGACGACGGAGGTATTCTCGCCGTGCCGCAGCTAGGGTATAAGCGGGGGTCAGGGTTGAGCATCCGATTCGTCACATGGGCGCCATTGGTGCCTCTGACCGCGGTTGGGCATTGTCTTGTTTAGGCGGCGCCGCGCATTATCTTCAGGAACATCTGCGAGCCGCGGCGGGCGGCAGTCAGACGTAGGTGAGTGCCGCATCGAGGAAATGGTCGAATGAATTTCAGCAAGAACCTGGCGCTATGGGTGATCATCGCCCTTCTGCTGGTGGCGCTTTTCAACCTGTTCCAGACCTCCGCACCCCCACGCGGCATGTCGAGCTACGCCTTTTCCGATTTCCTGGGCGAGGTCGAGCGCGGACAGGTGCATGATGTCATCATCCAGGGCGAGTCGATCACCGGGCACTTCACGGACGGCCGGTCGTTCTCGACCTATGCCCCGCCGGACGCCCAGGTGGTCACCAAGCTGCGTGAGAACAATGTTCGCATCGCCGCGGTGCCCGACTCGGAGGACTCGCCGACCTTCTGGAACGTGCTGATCTCCTGGTTCCCGATGCTGCTGCTGGTCGGGGTGTGGATTTTCTTCATGCGCCAGATGCAGGGCGGCGGCAAGGGAGCCATGGGCTTCGGCAAGTCGCGGGCTCGCCTGCTGACCGAAAAGGGCGGCCGGGTGACCTTCGAGGATGTCGCCGGTATCGACGAGGCCAAGCAGGAGCTTGAGGAAATCGTCGACTTCCTGCGCGACCCGCAGAAGTTCCAGCGTCTCGGCGGCAAGATCCCCAAGGGCGTGCTGCTGGTCGGCCCGCCCGGTACCGGCAAAACCTTGCTGGCCCGTGCCATCGCCGGCGAAGCCAATGTGCCGTTCTTCACCATCTCGGGCTCCGATTTCGTCGAAATGTTCGTCGGTGTCGGTGCGTCGCGGGTTCGCGACATGTTCGAGCAGGGCAAGAAGAATGCGCCGTGCATCATCTTCATCGACGAAATCGACGCGGTCGGCCGTCATCGCGGTGCCGGCCTGGGCGGTGGCAATGACGAGCGCGAGCAGACCCTCAACCAATTGCTGGTCGAGATGGACGGCTTCGAGGCCAATGAGGGCGTCATCCTGATCGCCGCCACCAACCGCCCCGACGTGCTTGATCCGGCCCTGCTGCGCCCCGGTCGCTTCGACCGTCAGGTGGTGGTGCCGAATCCGGACATCCTCGGCCGCGAAAAGATCCTCAAGGTGCATATGCGCAAAGTGCCGCTCGCGCCCGACGTCGAGCCGCGCATCATCGCCCGTGGCACCCCCGGCTTCAGCGGCGCTGATCTGGCCAATCTGGTCAATGAGGCGGCCCTGCTGGCGGCCCGGGCCGGCAAGCGCGTGGTCACCATGACCGAGTTCGAAGCGGCCAAGGACAAGGTGATGATGGGCGCCGAACGTCGTTCGATGGTGATGAGCGATGAGGAAAAGAAGCTGACCGCCTATCACGAAGCCGGTCACGCCATCGTCGCCATCAACTGCGTCGAGTCGGACCCGATCCACAAGGCGACCATCATTCCGCGTGGCCGGGCCCTGGGTATGGTCATGCGCCTGCCGGAATCCGACCGCATCTCGGTGTCCAAGGCCAAGCTGAAGGCCGATCTGGCGGTGGCGATGGGCGGCCGGATCGCCGAGGAAGTCATCTTCGGCGCGGAAAAGATCACCACCGGCGCCTCGTCGGACATCAAGATGGCCACCGACATGTCGCGTCGCATGGTCACCGAGTGGGGCATGTCGGTGAAGCTGGGGCCGCTGACCTATGGCGAGAACGACCAGGAACTGTTCCTCGGCCATTCCGTGACGACCCACAAGAACATGTCGGACGCTACCGCCCGCGTGGTCGATGAGGAAATTCGCGGCATCGTCGAGGAAGCCTATAGCCGCGCCAAGACCATCATCACCGAGCGGCTGGACCAGTTGCATGCCATCGCCAAGGGTCTGCTGGAATACGAAACGCTGAACGGCGAGGAAATCCGCGCCCTGACGCGGGGCGAGCCGGTAGTGCGGTCGAACGGCGACGATTACCGCCGCGACAACGGCCGCCGCTCGTCGGTACCGACCACCTCCAATAAGCCCTCGCCGGGCTTCGGCGCTGGACCGGAACCGCAGCCGGGAGCGTGACGGGGGTTCGCTTTTTCCCTCAGATGATATAGACCTTACGCAGAGACGCGCCCCACCGGGGCGCGTCTTGACGTTCGGCTTATACCGGCGAGCGGAATGTTTTACACATCATCAAGCCGTGGCCTCCAGCGGCCATTGCGGTCGCGGCCAAGCGCGGAGCGCGCCCGGCGAGGGCATGGATGAGCCTTCAGGCTCATCGGTATTATAAATGAGGGCTCGCATGAACCGCCTGCGCCATATCGCCAGCCCGGGCTTGCCGCGTGGCTTCGCCGGGCCTGACGAAGATCTGTCCCATCGGCTCTATGTGGTGCCGACCGGCATTGTCTCCGGCGCCGCGGCCGGGGCCGCGGTGGCGGGAGGGGCCGGCTGGCCGATTGCCGGCAGCGGTCTGGTGTTCACCTCTTGCGCCGTGCTGCTGCGCGACGGCGCGCATGTGGTCGAGTCCCTGGCAGCCTTCGACGAGGTGCTCGACTGGGCCGCGGCGGAAGGTGAAGGCGTAGCCGCTCACGTCTCACGGCTGATCCATCGCATCGGCGGCCGGCGCGCCCCGATCGCCGGACTCAAACTCGACCGCCCGCTGGTCATGGGCATCGTCAACGTCACCCCGGACAGCTTTTCGGACGGTGGCGACACGTTCAGCGCGGCAACGGCCATCGCCCGCGGCAAGGCCATGCTCGAAGCCGGGGCCGCGATCATTGATGTCGGCGGCGAGTCGACCCGTCCTGGCGCGGCTGCGGTCTCGCCGGCCGAAGAGGCACGCCGGGTTCTGCCGGTGGTCACCGAGCTGGCGCGGCGCGGCGCGGTGGTGTCTATTGATACCCGCCACTCCACCACCATGGCCGCGGCCATCGCCGCCGGGGCCGCCATCATCAATGACGTGACGGCCCTGACCGGCGATCCGGCGGCGCAATATGTGGCGGCGCAGTCCGGCGCCACGGTGATTCTGATGCATATGCGGGGCGAGCCGCGCAGCATGCAGACCAACCCCGTCTACGACTTCGCCCCGCTCGACGTCTACGACGTCCTGGCCGAGCGCGTTGCGACCTGCATTGCCGCCGGCATCGCCCCGGACCGCATCTGCATCGACCCCGGTATCGGCTTCGGCAAGACGGTCGACCATAATCTGAGCATTCTCGCCCGCCTTGGCCTGTATCATGGGCTGGGCTGCCCGGTGCTGCTGGGGGTGTCGCGCAAGAGCTTTATCGCCCGGGTCAGCGGCGAGGCCGACGCCCGGCAGCGCTTGCCGGGCTCCTTGGCGGCGGCTCAGATGGGCCTGGACCAGGGCGTGCAGATCCTGCGCGTCCACGACGTCGCCGAAACCCACCAGGCTGTCGCCGTATGGCGGGCGATTCGCGGCGAGGCCATCTAGCCATCGGCCCCGCCGTTACTTTTCGACGAAGGCTTTTTCGATCACATAGCCACCCGGCTGGCTGCTGCTGCCCTCATGGAAGCCACGGGCCTTGAGCAGGGCCGCGGTGTCGGCAAGCATCGCCGGGCTGCCGCACAGCATCACCCGGTCGGCTTCCGCATTGAGCGGCGGCAAACCGGTATCAGCGAAGAATCGGCCGGTTTCGATCAGGTCGGTGATGCGGCCACGGGTCGGGAACGGCTCGCGGGTAACGGTCGGGTAATAGACCAGCTTACGCTGCACCTCCTCGCCGAAATATTCGTTCTTCGGCAGGGTCGCGGTGATGTATTCGCGATAGGCCAATTCGTCGATGCGCCGGCAGGTATGCGACAGCACCACCCGCTCGAACCGCTCGTAGATGTCCGGGTCTTTGATGATCGACAGGAACGGCGCCAGGCCGGTGCCGGTGCTCAGCAGGTACAGCGTCCGCCCCGGCAACAGATTGTCGATCAGCAGCGTTCCCGTAGCCTTGCGGCTGAGGAGAATGGCGTCCCCCTCGCGCAGATGCTGCAACCGTGAGGTCAGCGGCCCATCCGCTACCTTGATGCTGAAGAATTCCAGATGCTCGTCATAGGCGGCGCTGGCGATGGAATAGGCCCGCAGCAACGGCCGCCCGTCCACCGTCAGGCCCAGCATGGTGAACTGACCCGACTGGAAGCGGAACGACTGATCTCGCGAGGTGGTGAAACTGAACAGCGTGTCGGTCCAATGACGCACCCCGGTCACGCGCTCTTCGATCAGATTGCTCATGCTCCTCAGCACCCTTTTGAGGGAGAACGAGGAACAGTGTGGGGAATGGCTCGGGGAAAAACAACGGCATTATGCGAATGGTTATTAATATAAGCCAAGGGCGGCTGCGAGGCCTTCCGGTCGCCGTTGTTCATTGTACCAGAGGCGACAGGGAGCATAAGCGCCAGCCATAGCTCCCTTGTCCCAAAAAGCCCCAGGTATGGGCGCCGGCCCATTCTCCCCTATAGCAAGCCGGGCTTGCCGGCTTTCCAGCGGGCATGCTCGGTGGTGAGCATTTCCGCATGCTCCCGTTCTTCGGCAGCCAACTCACGGTAGAGCTGGCGTTCCGGTGACCCCTCCGCGGCGGCTTCGGCGCGTTCACCGAAGAACAGGGCGGCGCGTTCTTCCAAAGTGATCGCTGCGGCAAACAGCGACTCCGCGTCGCCGGGCCGTTCGACCAGACCGAGATGGCTCAGGTCGATGCGGGCATCGGTGGGGGCAGGCAGGTGGTAGCGGCGGCACAGGGTGTCGGTGTGCTCTTTCTCCATGGTCGCCAGACGGGTGAACAGGGTCTTGAGTTTGGCGTCCTTGGTCTCGCGGGCGGCCCGTTCGTAGAAGGCGCGGCCGCCCAGTTCGATCTCGAAGGCGGTGCGCAGAGCCGCCATGGCTTCCGAGCCCTCGACGCTACGCTCGGACACCACTTCCAGGGTACCGCCGCAATGCGGGCACTGGCCGTAGGGGAAGGCGAAGCCTTCCGAGACTTTGGCGCAGGAGGTGCAGTGCCATTCCAGTTTGGAGTCGGCGCAGCAGATATATTCCTCGCCGTCGTCATCCAGCGGCTGGCCGCATTTCGGGCAGGCGCCGGCCTTGCCGAGCAGCGGCTGCGGCACGTAGCCCTCGACATCTTCGCTGGTGATCGGCCATTTGGCCTTGCCGCCTTCCAGATAGGTGGCAATCGCCTTGGCGGCGCGGCGCCCCGCCCCCATGGCCAGGATGACCGTGGCGCCACCGGTGACGATGTCGCCGCCGGCGAACACGCCCGGCAGATTGGTCGCCTGGGTGGCGTCATCGGCGACGATGTTGCCCCATTTGTTCAGAGCCAGGCCGGGGGTGGATTGGGGCACGATGGGATTGGCCTTGTTGCCCAGGGCATAGATGACCGTGTCGCATTCCAGGTCGACAAACTCGTCGAGCGGTACCGGCTTGCGGCGACCGCGCTCGTCGGGTTCGCCCAGGGTCATCTTCTGCACCTTCATACCGCGCACGTCGCCGGCCTCGTCGACCAGAATCTCGGTCGGCGAGTGCAGGAAAAAGAAGTCGATGCCTTCTTCCTTGGCGTGACGGATTTCCTCGATGCGGGCCGGAGCTTCGGCCTCGGTGCGGCGGTAGACGCAGCGCACGGTCGGCGCGCCGAGGCGCTTGGCGACGCGCAGGCAGTCCATGGCGGTGTTGCCGGCACCGATCACCACCACGCTCTTGCCCATGCTGATGGGCGTGTCGCAATAGGGGAAGCGGTCACCGCCCATCAGGTTGACGCGGGTCAGGAACTCGTTGGCCGAATAGACCCGGCCGGCGAACTCGCCAGGAATGCCGAGGAACGACGGCGCACCGGCGCCGGCCGCGGCAAACACCGCGTCATAGCCCATCTCGCCCAGTAGCTGCGGGATGGTGAAGGTCTTGCCGACCACCTTGTTGGTCTCGATCTTGACGCCGGAATCAATCAGCCGCTGGACCTCGCGGTCGATGATGTCACGCGGCAGGCGGAACGCCGGGATGCCGTATTGCAGCACGCCGCCGACCACATGCAGCGCCTCGTAAACGGTGACATCGCAGCCGAAGCGATTGAGATCGGCCGCCGCCGCCAGGCCACCCGGGCCACTGCCGATCACCGCCACCCGGCCGAGCTGCTTTGCCAGACGCGGCGGTTCCGCCTTGGGCGGGCGGGCATGGTCGCCGACATAGCGCTCCAATCGGCCGATGCCGACCGCCTCGACCTTCTTGCGGATGACGCATTGCGCCTCGCACTGGGTCTCCTGCGGGCAGACACGGCCGCAGATGGACGGGAAGATGCTGGATTCATAGATGACCTTCAGCGCCTCGTCGACCTCGCGCACCATCAGGTGACGGATGAAGCGCGGGATGTCGATGGACACCGGACAGCCCTGGATGCAGGTCGGCTTGTGGCACTGGATGCAGCGCTCGGCTTCGCGCAGGGCGTCGGCGATGTCGTAGCCGAGATTCACTTCCTTGAAATTGGCGGCGCGTTCCTGAGCATTGCGCTCGGGCATATGCACCTGATGCGGCTCAAGCGCCGAGATCTTCTTGTAGGTGCGCTTGCCCAGATCGAACAGCAGCTCGTCGACCTTGCAGACGTGCGCGTAGTCCTCGTTGGCCTTGGCTTCCTCAGGGCGGAAGCGCTTCTGGCGGGCGAACAGCTCCTGGAAATCGACCTTGTGGCCGTCGAAATCAGGGCCCTCGACGCAGGCGAAGCGCACCTCGCCATCGACGGTGACGCGGCACGAACCGCACATGCCGGTGCCGTCGACCATGATGGTGTTCAGCGATACCATGGTCTTGGCCGCGAACGGCCGGCTGGTCTCGCAGCAGGCATGCATCATCGGCAGCGGGCCGATGGCGATGACCAGATCGGGCTTGTCGTTCTCCAGCACGTCCTTGAGCGCCTGAGTGACAAAGCCCGGCCGGCCGTAGGAGCCATCATCGGTGCAGACGATCAGCTCGTCGCTCCAGTCGCGGAACTTGTCCTCCCAGAACACCAGATCCTTGTTGCGGAAGCCGATGATGCTGGTGGTGCGGTTGCCGATCTGCTTCAAGGCGCGTAGCTGCGGATAAATCGGCGCGACGCCCAGGCCGCCGCCGACCAGCACCACATGACCGAACTTCTCGATATGCTGGGGCAGGCCGAGCGGGCCGACGAAGTCGGCGAAGCTGTCACCCAGTTTGTAATTGTGGCGCATTTCGCGGGTCGTCTTGCCCAGCGCCTGGATCACCATGGTGATGGTGCCGCGTTCGGCATCCATGTCGGCGACGGTCAGGGGAATGCGCTCGCCGCCCTCATAGAGGCGGAGCATGACGAAATGGCCCGGCTGTGCCGCCTTGGCAACGTCCGGTGCGTGAACTTCCCACAGAAAGGTGGTGTCCGAAAAGGCTTCGTGGCCAACGATCTTGTACAAGGGCCCCCCCTTCCTCGTGAGACGATCGCGGCACCGAGGAGAGCCGCGCGCTTATCCTATGATCGCAGCCCCCCCTAAGCAAGGCGTCATCACTGGAATACCTCGTCGAGAGTTTTCGCCTCCAGCAGGCGCATGCCCCACTCGTCCAGCGCGGCAAGGTCGGCCGTTGCCAAACGCTGCTGCGCCCAGTCCGGCAGCGGGCCGAAACGACGTTGCAGGAGGCGGGCCAGGGAGGCAACCTCGCCCTCCAGCCGTCCCTCCTGCCGCCCCTCCTGCCGTCCCTCTTGCAGCACCTTCAGCCGCACCCTTTCCAGCACCTCCTGTTCCACCTTCTCTACCCATCGCCGCTTCCATTCCTCGACTCGCGTCGCCAGCATGGTCTTCACCTCCAGCAAGTTTTCCGACACCAGCACGCCCGGCGATGCGCCGTCCTGCAACACGGTCAGCCGTCCGGCCAGCATGGCGAAGGCCGCGGCCAGCGGCTCGAAGGCCGGATGCTGTCGGAACCAGGCGATCACCGCGTCGATCAACGGCCCGATCTGGTCGATATCGTGGCAGTGCTCGAGACGGAACAGCAGGGCTGCCAGCGAGTCGCGGGTGGCCAGATCGTCGGCTGAGAACGCACCTTCGTCGATGATATGGTAGCGCATCTCCGGTTGCCAGTGCCAGAACGGCGAGTCCTCGGGCAGGCCGATCTGCTCGCGCAGGCTCAGCGGC
>Ga0209515_10001071_pt1 | contig 47315 bp, 55 predicted proteins | sample Subgroupgradi54m_FD_187454 | JGI IMG/M metagenome (GOLD analysis project Ga0209515, IMG submission 187454) | Subsurface groundwater microbial communities from S. Glens Falls, New York, USA - GMW60B uncontaminated upgradient, 5.4 m (SPAdes)... ... | reverse complement strand
AACTTCGGTAGCAACGGCTCGATCTTTTCCCACTGCTTTTCTGTCAGATACACGGCTCGGCTCATAGGTCTCCTCCTATGAGCCTTTTATCGGCAATTACTTACAATGGCTTATGAAACCGCTTCTACTATTAAAGCTGATTAAAAATCAATCCGGGCTGTATTTCTCCCAAAGATTTTCACTTTCAGCCAGTCAAAAGCCACCGACACCTTATTGCGAAGGCTGACAAGCCTTGTGATATAAGCTGCCTTACAGAACCACCAGGCCAGGATTCCTTTAAAACGAAATGTCCCTAAATCGGCAATGGCAGAGCCGCTTCCCAGGGAAGCCAGCATGCCCATGGACCGGAAAGTGAATGGACGGCTTCTCCTTCCGGATAACGATTTAGCCAGATGGATACCCTGTTTCATCGCCACCTGAGCTGTCTGGGGAAGAATTCCGCCTCTTTGATCCTGGAATGCCGCGCAATCACCCATGGCATAGATGGTCTGATTTGCTCCTTTCACACTTAAGATGGGATCCACAGGAATTCTTCCCGCTAGATCGAGAGTGAGCCCGAAACGGTCAGCGACTTTCTTTGTGAATTCGCCTGCGCCGTTCCCAGTTGCCCACAGGATGGTTTCAGCATTAACCGTTTCGCCCGAGGCTAAAATGAACCCGCCTTTCTCAATGGCCTTGACCGGTGTTTCTGTCCGGATCCGGATTCCCTTTTGTTTCAGCTTGAGCTGAGCATAACGAGCCAGCGTTCTATCAAAAGCAGGGAGAATATCTCTTGCAGCTTCAATGAGTTCAATACGGCTTGCCTGTACAAGTCTCGGATAATATTTTGACAAATCATGTTTCAGCAGATCATGAATTTCGCAGGCCGTCTCAACCCCCGTTGCCCCAGCACCCACGATGATGAAACGGAGAGCTGCTTCTCTTTTGCCACCTTCAAGTGAAGAGGCCCTATCGAACTGCAGGAGAATTTTTTCGCGAAGGGAACGGGCATGTTTCATTTCCTTGAGAAAGAGACAGTTCTCATGGGCACCCGGGACGCCAAAAATATTGACAACCGCCCCTGCCGCAATCACAAGAGTATGATATCGGATCTTTCCATTTCGACCCTCTTCAAACTCGACTAGAACCTCTTGTTCTTCAGGAAAGATATCCGTGGCTTTGCCAATGACAACCTCCCCAGGTGCTTTTTCAAACAAATGAACGGGTTCCACAATGCTCCGCACCTCCACAGATCCCACAGCGGCAAGCGGAAGCAATGGAGTGAAAAGAAAATGATTGCGGTCGGTAAGCAGGGTTACCTGCCTTTTGCGCCGGTCGATCTTCCGGAAGCAACTGAAACCTGCAAAACCTCCCCCACAATGAGTACGTCAGCTTCTACGACCATAATGAAAAATATCCCTGTATAAGTTAGTCAAGCTGTGCAAATTACTTCCATGTTTATTTTCCACTTGGCAGATTGAGGTACTTTCCCATGTTTTTCATTTCGTGTTCTGATAAAGCATTCTGGATCTGCTCGAACACTACCCTCTCTTCGTGGCGGATATGAAGGTCAAGGAATTCAGCTAAAGTAGTGGATACAGGGATGAGATACTTTCCGGTGGTTGCGAGAACCCCAAGCCTTGTAATCAGCGACCGAATTTCTTCATGTTGTTTAAAAACCAGATCAACAGCTTCAGTCCTCTCCCAGTCCTGACATCTTTCGCAGTAGGGAAACAGCTTCTCCTCTTCCTGCTTGAAATGCCTATATCCGCGTTTCTTCCAGTAGTCCAGGAATTCACGGCAGGCCTTGGGCAAGTCCCCGCTCCCCTTTGAAGCCCAGCGTAGTTCGCGCGCATGCAGAAGCATTAAATGATGCTCACGTGAGAGATCCTGCAGGCTTGGATGACGTTTCATGATAGGCTTCCTACGGCAGGTCAAAATTGATGACTTTGCTTGGATCTGCGGTATCCTCCTTTAAATGAAAATAGGGTGGCCAGGTTTGAAGCCGTGCATCCTCCACAGGACCGCCTACCGTAAAATGGTAGAGGCTCTGAAAAGTATTATCCTGAAGCCCCATGATCTGATGCACCGGATCGTCAAAAAAGCATCCTATCCCTGTGCTCCGGACGCCATGTGCTTCAGCCTCGAGGTAAAGCACCTGCCCGATCATTCCGCTTTCCCAGAAAAGATGGCGGTAAAGAAATGGCCACTCTTCGATCACGTGCCGGAATTTCGCAATCATACCCAAGGAGAAACTACCGTCTCCCGCGATAGGCTGCTGACAACTTACAGCCGTTGCCTCTCGCATCAGAAGTCCTTCTCCAAGTAAATAAAGAGGCAAATCACTGTTGATTTTCCTCCACAGGAATTCAGGGCGGGATGAGAGTTTGAGCAGCTCTAAATCCCTCTCATCACGGACAAACACATACAGGCCCGGGGTCAGTCCTGTCACACGATGAACGAACAAAAGAAGATGAACACGAACAGGCCCTAATTCAAAGTCAAAAGGTGCGCAATCTTTTCGCGGCAATGTCTTATCCAGCATGGCCAGAAACTGGTCTTCAGAAATGCTCGTTACCCCGTCAAAGGCCACAGCACTCCGCCTTTGACGGATGATCCGTGCAGCCGTGAGTTCTGACTTTGCCTTATCCATAAAAGGTATTCCGGAATAAGATATGCTTTCTTCTCGGGTCGCTGGTTTGCGGGCTGCTTTTGCGGCTTCGGCTATGATCTCCCAATTCACATGATCCCCACTCAGGCAGTTGGGATTGCCCTGGAAGGAAAGCTTGGAAATACCAGATGCAAGTCCACTTGGAAGATTTTCTGGGACTTTCTCGTCTCCGGAAGGATAGACATAGCAAAGTGCTTCCGGATACTCCTCTTCATGCTCAACCCAACGTGTCTTGTGAAATCCAAGCAGATGCTCGATATCCTCATCCGAAACTTCGCTTAAATACGAAACCTTCCATCCCAGCAGATTCGCTGCAAAACTTGCCGAGGCAATCGCATGCCCCATATCATGGTTGCAATAGCGAAAGGCTCTTTCTCCGTATTTCCAGGCCTCACGCCAGAAAATACTTGTCAGTGCAAGAAGAAAGCCGCCTGAGTGGAAATGCGCCCTCATTTGCCCAGCCAGTTCTGCCGGTAAATCCGCCCGGCATTCCAGCGCATGCAAAAAAGGACTGTAGTGATAAATGCCGGGACCCCAGCCGGCCTCTTCCTGGACAATGACATAACCTTCCGTAGGATGAAGATTCCCGCTTGAAGGATTCATCCGGAGCGCCCACCTTGCGCCAGGAATGGACTTCCACGCTGAAATGCCAAGGGCAAGTTCCAGAAAAAGGGAAAGATCCTGAAGGCTAAAGCTGCGAACAGGATTCCTCATCCTTTCGTACAAATCCATGTACGTTGCCTCGGGGTCTTTCTCAGCAAAAGGAAGCTTGACCACATTCGCCCCTTCATAGAACCGAAACGGATTGGGTTGCGTCTCCCAGTCCAGGTATCCAAGCGCTCTTGCATAACGGTGAAAGTGATGCTTGGTCTCCTCATGGTATCGAAGGGTCATTTGAATAGTCGGATCGCTCATTATCCTGGAAGATTCGTGGCAGAGTTTTTCCCGGAGTTCAATTTTGCTTTCCATGCACAAACAAAAACTCCCCGGGTCGGACGATTTCCTGGTATTGAGGAAACCTGTTCAGGAAATCACCCGCAATAAAAGGGCAACTGGGAACGACCTGGAATCCTTCTCGCTTCGCGTATTCAAAAGCATGAATCAGAAGTTTTCCCGCTATCCCCTGATTCCTGAAAGGATCCGGGACATAGATGTGATAAAAATCCAGAATTTTTTCATGCCTGGCATACAGGAGCACCGCATGATAAAACCCAAGATCAATGCGGAACTCCTGCTTTTTCGAATCGTGTATGATCTTCATATCAAATTTCGATCAGGACATCGTCTCCTTCAACTTTGACGTTGTATTTTTTCTGAGTGACGCCAGGAGAAGTCATGCACTCACCGGTTGTGACATCGTATTGCCATCCATGCCACGGGCAAGTCACCTGCGACTTATCCAGTTCCCCCTCGCCCAAGGGGCCGCCTCTATGCTTGCACGTGTTGTCAATTGCATGAAAAGTTCCACCCACGTTAAAAAGGGCAATAGCATTGCCCTCAAGAGTCACCGTTTTACCACGGCCTTCCGGAATGTCCGCCCTGCCTGCTGCTTTTATGAAATTCCCCATAAATTTTCTCCTTTCATGTTGTTCCTACAAATGGCTCGCTTTCTTGTTTTATTTGCCCCGCCAGTCCGGAACGTCTTCATTCATGAAATCAGAAATACTTTCCTCATCCGCGTTGAGCCATTGCCCCCATTGGGTGCACTTTTCCACATCAGGTTCGAGCCTCGTATGACAGCGGAGGCAGATCATGGATTCTGTCATGGTTTTCTCCCTCCCACAAGGATTCATGGATTACCGTAGTCCTCATCATTTGGAACCGTCCATCCCCTCCCATTCTTTGACAGTACAGGCGCGGATGGCAAGGGCATGAATATAATCACTTTTATCTATTCCAAGGGTTTCATACACGGCCCGGTGACGTTCCAGTAGGCTTTTCCCTTCAAAATAATCCGAAACCAGGATCAGCCGGTAATGACCGCCTCCGGATTTCCTTGCTTCCGGATGTCCCTCGTGCTGATTGCTTTCGTCCAGCACCTCAATGAAATGGGGCGAAAACTTTTTGGATAAAATATCGCGGATTGTCTCTGAATCCATTTTTCATGTCCCCGTCATGCGTTAGAGACACAACAGCCAACGTGTAAGACGCTATTCCTCGAGCCGAAGCTGACGTTTGGCAGTAGAAGACATCATCGATGGATTCCAAGGTGGACTCCACACTATTTCTACTTCGCATTCTTTAACTCCAGGAAGATTCTGAATTTTGCGTTTGGCATCCTGGGCAATCGATTGCCCCATCCCACATCCCTGTGCAGTTAATGTCATCTTCACGTCAACTTTATAGCCGTCTTGCGCTAGAGGGATGACTTCACAGCCGTAGATGAGCCCTAACTCTACGATATTGACCGGTATTTCCGGGTCATAACAGGTTTTAAGCTGGCCCCAAACCTGTTCGTCCAAAGAGCCGGCTGTTGAGGAAAGAGAGTGAGATGGCTTGGCGATTTCTTTACCCAAAGCATCTGCATCTTTCTCCTCGACTCGCACCATATATCCTTGATCCGTGGTTACGGTAAAGGTGCCACCAAGTGATTGGACAAGACGCACCAGGGTTCCCGCCGGAAGTGTGATCTTAACCCCAATCGGGATTTGAGTTGCTTCACAGTCTCGTTTTATAGTGATATCTTCATTCTCTTTCATCAGGCTTCTCCTTTTTGTCAACTCGGATCAATTCCCTTAAGGTTTCGATTCCCTTACGATTGCAGAAATCTCCGAAACGCTCACCGGGAGAACGATTCAAACGAAACGCTTCAAGAATGGGCGCCAGTATGCGGACAATCTCTATTTCCTTCACCTTTTCAAGAAGCACTCGATTCAGTCGAGTGCCTTCGAAGTTTCCTCCAACAAATAAGGTATAAGTGTTAACCCCAATGCCGACCAGACCGATCTCACTGGTATAAGGACGCGCACATCCATTAGGGCAGCCCGTCATTCGGACGGTGATTTTTTCATCTTGAAGGCCGAACCCAGCGATTGTCTTTTCAAGATCATCAATCAATCCGGGAAAGACCCGTTCTCCTTCGGTAAGGGCAAGGCCGCAGGTAGGAAGCGCGGGACAAGCCATTGACCAACGCTCGATATTTGAGATTTCGGTTTCGCGTCGAATCCCGTACTCCTTCAGAAGGGCCTCAAACTCCACATTTCGGGAAGGCGGGATTCCAGCCAATAAAATGTTTTGTTGGGGGCTTAAGCGGATTTCGGGTTTGAAAGTTTCGATAAGCTTCCGGAGGCCCGTTTTCATCCGGAGACTGCCCCCATCTTGGATACGACCATTTTCTACAAAGATTCCATGAAAGAGGAGGCCATCTCCCATTTCATGCCAGCCGAGATGGTCTTCGGTTTGATCCCATTTCATCTCCCGAACGGGTTGGAGTTCAAATCCCGTATGTTTCTTCACCTCTTCGTAAAACCATACGATTCCCCTTTCTTCGATCAGATATTTCATGCGAGCGCGCATACGGTTTTCACGATTCCCGAAATCACGTTGCACTTTAATGATGGCTTCGACGACGCTAAGAATGTCGTCCCTGCTTACATAACCAAGCGGTTTTGCCAGGATAGGGCGCGTTTCGGGACGGCGATGGGTCATCCCGAGCCCGCCTCCTACCAAGACATTGAAGCCGGCAAGTTCGTCATCCTCCAAAACGGCAACAAGACCGATATCATGGGCATAAATGTCAACACAATTGTCACCTGGAAACGCGATGGAGATCTTGAATTTCCGCGGAAGATAAGTCTTTCCGTAAAGAGGCTCGACCTCCGCTTCTTTTTGACCTGAATAGACATTGTCGCCATTCAGCCAGATTTCATGATAGGCCTTTGTTTTGGGAAGTAGCTGATCGGAGATCTCTCGGGCATACTCCTGAACCTTAGCCCGGGTCCGACTTGCTAACGGCGCAGGACAGGTCACCACATTTCGTTCGATATCTCCGCAAGCCCCCAAGGTGGTGATGATTGTTTCATTCAATGCACGCAGGGTCGCTTTAAGATTTCCTTTAATGACACCATGAAATTGAAAATCCTGCCGGGTTGTGATTCGGAGGGTCTTGTTAGCATAAAGGTCTGCCAGCTCGTCCATTTTCAGATACTGTTCGGCCGTGATTTTCCCCCCGGGGATTTTCGTCCGAATCATAAAAATGAAACGCTTCTCTCTCCCTTGCCGGGTCGGTTGCAGGCGAAAATCTCGGTCATCCTGCTGGTAGATCCCATGAAATTTCAGGATGTTTTGGACAGAATCATCAAATCGGGCCGTATCCTGGGCAAGCTGCTCTCCGACATTTCCACGGAGATAACGGCTGTTTTCCTTTTCGCTCTCTACTCTCGATACTTTTTTTTCCATAACCGTTTCTTCAAAAACATAAGATTAAGCCTTTGCTCCCTGCGCCTGGCATTCCGGACAGCGGCACAGGCCTCTCAAATGCTCAAAGGTATAGATCCCGGTATTGTGCCCGTCACTCCAGTCAAATTTCAGGGCGTACTGGCCGATCGGAACAATGGAGAGCGCGTAAACACCCCTGTTGATGGTTTCGGGCTTGAGGAGCCTTGTCCCGGACATCTCCTCCACACACTGTGCGCAGTAACAGGCAACACGCAGCTCGTATCCCGAATAAATGCTCCGGTGCCCGTCTTTCCAAATGATTTCAATTTTCTCTTTTGAAGGCTGGCTGACTTTCTCAGGCCGGGGGCCCTCGGAAACTTTTTCAGTGCCTGCTGGGGCATGGATTCGGTCCATCAACCGTTTTGCGATATCCAGGAATGCCCTGGCACTTGGAGAATCCGGGGATTCCAGCACAATGGGCCGGCCCTCGTCCGAGGTGATGCGGATCGTGGTCGCAAGTGGAATCTCGCCGAGAAAAGGCAAACCGTTCCGCTCGCTGTAGCGTTTTAATCCGCCTTTTCCAAAAATTTCATCATGATGACCGCATTCGCCGCACACATAACCGCTCATATTTTCAATGAGGCCAAGAATCGGGGTCTTCAGTTTCCTGAACATCACGATCGCTTTTTCCGCAATCTTATAAGCAACATCCTGAGGTGTCGAGACAATCACAGCTCCGGTCAAGGGGATTTTCTGGCAAAGGCTAAGCTGAATGTCACCCGTACCGGGAGGTAAATCAACAATGAGGTAATCAAGCTCACCCCAGTCCACATTGCCAAGAAACTGGTCCACAGTCTTATGAAGCATGGGTCCGCGCCATATGACCGCCTCCCCTTCCCGCAGAAAAAAACCCATGGACATAATCTTGACGCCATGGGCCACAGGAGGGATGGTCATTTCTCCTTCCACTCTGGGACGCTCTTTGACTCCCATAATCATCGGAATGCTTGGGCCATAAACATCGGCATCCATAAGGCCCACTTTAGCGCCGAAACTGGCCAAGGCTACAGCCAGGTTCGCGCTTACAGTGGACTTGCCAACCCCGCCTTTGCCGCTTGCAACCGGAATGACAGTCTTCATAAGAAGCGGTTTTCTTTCCGGCAGTGACGGTCCGGCTGATGGTTGCGTTGATGCAACTGTACGGATCCCGAGCTCCACCTGAACATCCTTGATGCCCTCGAGCGAGGAAACAAGCCGCTGGACTTCATCCTTCAGACGGCTGCGCTCCGGTGTCGCGGGTGGCTCAAGCTCAATTTTTATCGAAGCCGTCCCGCCATTGAGTTTCACGTCCTTGACAGCGCCAAGTGCAACAAGGTCCCGCCCCGTATGGGGATCAATAATCCTGCGAAGACTCTCCACAATAGAGGATTCCGTCATTGGTTGTGATTCCTTTCTTTTATTGGAATTGCCTTCCGCTTTTTTGTCTGCATGGCGGCCTCAAACTGGACTGTTTTAGTCCGATTTTCGTCCGAGACTAATAAACGACGATTTATTCTTGATTTATATTAAAGATGTAGATAAAATATATCTTCGTAAAAAAGATTACCATTAAATCATAGCTCAGACAAGGAGAAAATCATGCGGTTGACCAGGTTTTCGGATTATTCGCTGAGAGTCCTGATCTATCTGGCCGTCAGAGAGGAAAAATCCTCCATCGCTGAAGTAAGCCGGAGCTTTAAGGTCTCTGAAAATCACCTCATGAAGGTGGTTCATCGCCTTTCAACGCTTGGTTACATTCAATCGACTCGCGGGAAAAAAGGCGGGATCGAGCTCGGCATGGATCCCAAAAAAATCAACCTTGGAAAGATTATCGTTGAGCTGGAACCGGACTTTGATATTGCCGAGTGCTTCAATGCAGCAGGCGATGCCTGCAGGATTTCGCCGGTATGCCGGCTTAAAAACTTTTTCGATAAGGCCAAGAAGGCATTTCTAAAAGCCCTTGCGAAATACAGCCTGGCGGATGTCGTCAAAAACAGAACCCAACTTGTAAATCTGATTTGTCCTTCCTGAAAAATAACAACCAAACGAAGAAAGGAGCCGCATCATGAGCCTGAAATTAGGAAGTATCGCACCGGATTTCACCCAAAAGTCAAGCGAAGGTGAGATCCGTTTTCACGACTACATCAACGGTAGCTGGGCAGTACTGTTTTCACACCCTGCGGATTTTACGCCTGTTTGTACAACCGAGCTTGGCCGGGTTGCCACCCTGAAACCCGAATTTGAAAAACGGGGAGCCAAAGTGCTCGCTCTTTCGGTGGATACCGAAGAAGCCCACCGCGGATGGATCCCTGACATTAACGAAACCCAGAACTGCACGGTTTATTTTCCCATTGTCGCGGATCACGACCATAAGGTCTCAAAGCTTTATGACATGATCCATCCGGAATCCCTGGATAAGATGACGGTCCGGACCGTCTATATCATTGATGACATGAAGAAGATCCGGACCATGATCACCTATCCGGCCTCCACAGGAAGAAATTTCGATGAAATCCTGAGGGTGATCGATTCTCTCCAACTCACAGACAAATACATGGTGGCAACGCCTGTGGACTGGAAACAGGGAGAAGAGGTGGTCATTGCGCCATCTCTTCAGGATGAGGAGGATTTAAAGAAGCGGTTTCCAAAGGGGTATAAAAAACTAAAGTCTTATCTGCGCATGACGCCCCAGCCTGGAAAATAAATTCTTGATTGACGAAGTTCGAGAGGAAAGTAAGGGCGTGCTAAGGGTCGGCTTTGGTGAGCCGAGAAAAGAGATGGGGTTATGGAAGGGCGGGTCTGGTCAGGTTAGACCAGTTTGAAGTAATTTTTCTGCCAGCCGTAGAATTCATATTTCTCCTTTTTCTCGTTTAAAGTCAAGATTAGTGGTTCTCAAGATAATTCTCCATCGCCTCCCTGCCAAGCTGACTTAACCTTTTGCCTGTCTTCTCAGACATCATTCTCAGCCAATCACCTTGGTCCTGCCGGATGGTCACGGAACACGTCTTAAGGCCTAGAATAGGCTGTTTTTGAATCGGTTGATGCATGGAAAGAGGCCCTTTATTGACCTTTAAAAAATATGCATCCAGGGCCTCTTTTACAATGTGAGAACGTGTTTTCTGGGTACTTCTGACCCTGTTTTCGAGTCTTTTGCATATCTCTTGGGGTAATCCAAAATAGGCATTTACAACAGCTCTGCGAACCCTTTGATTCTTCTTAACTCCCTTGTGTTTAGAAGAGATACGTGATTTCTTTGAAGGCAACGTAGCCTGTAAGTGGATGGTAACCCCATTTCCTGCTAGCTGTCGGCAGAACTTGCGCCGTGCCTGTCCGCGCAAAATCGTCCCGAATGGGTTGCGGGATCCGGTTCTGGAATCCGATCAAAAGAGCCGAGATGACTTCTCTTTCGGGAAAAGGAAAATACCGGTCAATATACCTTTTAATGGTTTCACGCGTTTTTAAAATAAGGGACAAAATAGAACCGTTTCCCTTTTTCAGGCAGCGCACGCTCCTGCGGCCATATCCTTTAAAAATGAGCCGGATTTTCCGGCTCGCAAGGTAGCGACGGTAATCAAACTGGCCGGGATAATGGCCCTCTTCCGGCATTTCAAAAAAACCGCGCAATTGCAGTTCATCCCCGAAGGCGGGGTGGGCGCGAGAATTGATAAGAAAAACCTGCACCTTTCCCTGCACTGCCCCCGTGAACTCGCCCGACTTGAGATTGAAGGATGAAAAGACAAAAGAAACCATATCCCGTTTGCCTTGCCAGGTTATTTCAGGCAGAGAAACCACGGTTCCTGTCAAACTCAGGTCCGAGCCAGCCGCGGCTTGAGCAGGCTGGCCTAAAATATCTAATCGACTGATTGCGTTGTCGGGAAGGATATGATTCTCCGCCTCTGCCAGCGCTCCAAGAAAAAAAAAGCCTGTGACCAGACGGGCCATAAAAATTTTTCTATTCCGGATGAACGGGATAACAGCGGCAAGCACAAAAAGCAGAACCAGAAAGGGACGGGCTTCCCACGTTCCCCATCTCGCAAGGCACACCCCCACGGCAAAAACGACGCTGAGAGGGATCATGGGACGATTCACGGCCGGAATCCCTTGATTCCGGCACGTTCGCAGGACCGTGAGGGTCCGGTCTTCGCAGGCCGGAATCCCCCTGAGCGAAGCGCACAATAAAGGAATAAGAAAAGAAAAAGGATATAAAGAATCTGCCTTTGATAGCGATCCACAAAAGGGAGGCGGCAAGAATTGGAAAACTTTGAAGAGCTGGGTAAATTTTATACGAAGTTGGGTCTATTCCGCAACTTATTTATTTTTTCCGCAGCGTTGCGGACCAAGAGGATAAATCCGGAAAGGCGCCGGAGAATCAGTCCAGATAAATGGTGAATCTCTTTCCGTTGCGCTCCAACGTCGCAGATCCCTCGTAAATGCTTACCACCCTGGCGCCGTCAACCACACTTCCGACTTCCACCAGCTTATTATTGATCATCGCACTCCAATGCCCGCCGGAGGTAACAACGCCCGTAATAGAAAATTTCACGGCGGGAGCTGACGCAACTTTTTGAGGCAGCGGAGCCCGCGCCTGTTTTTTTCTTACACTTGCCCTTTTCCTGGCCATGACATATTTCAGGCCATCCGCCTTCTGAGAAACCACCACCGGAGCAGGCGCTTCATGATGCGTGGTGAGAGATAGGTGTTTTGCCATCGACAGAATCAACCACGACAAGGCCACAGCGCCCACAAAGGTCAGGAGAAAAATTTTGAACGGTCGCGACAGCTTTTCCTTTTGTCTGATTCGAACAACCGGCGCGGGCTCCGCTGCCTTTGGTTTTTTTTGAGCCAGCTCGACAATCGCGTCGATGGAAAGATTGTACGGCTCTAGCCGTTTCTGCTGCTCCGCTTCTGCTTTTTTGAGCGCGGAATGAATCACACTCATCAGACCATCACGCCTTCCGCATCCTGAAACGCGCATTCAACGATTTTCTCATCAAGCGTCCGAGACTCCCTCACATAAGCCGTGAGCATGGCTTTATCGCAAAGCGAATTGATAAGTCGCGGCACTCCCTGCGTCACATTATAAATCAGGGTGATGGCATCCGGCGTGAAAGCAACTTTCCCAAATCCTCCGGCCACGCGAATCCGCCATGCAATGTATTCTCCCGTCTCCTGCGCATCCAGAGCCGTCAAGTGATAGCGCAGCGCGATCCGCTGGCGAAGCTGCGTGAGCGAAGGATGCCGCAATGTCTCACGAAGTTCCGGCTGCCCCACCAGAACAATCTGAAGCAACTTCTCGCGTTCAGTTTCGAGATTAGAAAGAAGCCGGATCTGCTCCAGCGTCTTCATCTTCAAGTTCTGCGCTTCGTCGATAATCAGAACGGACGTCATCCCCTGTTGCCCGACATGGAGAAGAAATTTATTGAGCGCGTCAAAATAGCCCTTCCGGTTGCGTTGCTTGCACTCAATTCCGAAATCCTCCACAATGGCGCCCAAAAGCTGGACATCCGAAAGCCCGGGATTCACCACCAGCGCCGTCTTGGCCTTGCCGGCTACTTCCGTAAGCAGGCGGCGGCAAAGCGTGGTCTTCCCTGCCCCTATTTCACCCGTGATTTCGATGAACCCCTTGCGATAATTGACGCCGTAGACCAGCGTGGCAAAAGCCTCCTGGTGTTTGCGGCTGAAGTAAATGTAGCGGGGATCCGGAGTCATGCAAAACGGTCCTTCGTTGAGACCAAAGAAGTTTTTATACATGTCGTTTTCTTAGGCGCACGAAAGCTCGAATACTTTTCCGTCTTTGCGGGGAAGTTCGATGCTGAGTGTCGGGATTCTCGAGCTTAAAAACTGTTGGGTCCGCTTGGAAACAATTTCCCGCACTTTGTAGCGCCCTCCATGGAACCGCAAATCCGGGAAAAGAACGGCAGCGCTTTTATCCTCCATTCCATTATTAACGGCTATTAAGTAATATTTTTTACCTCTTTTATACAACGCAGTCTTGACATCCTTGGTGGTCGTGTAGGCGTATAGGGGAATCCGGAAATACCTCAGGATGGCAAAAATCAGCTCCTTGTTTTGTTCCACGCCAAGGTGAAGGATCCGGCCCTTTCCGCAACGCTTGAGATAACCGATTACCACCCGGCCGTATCCCGCAATCTCGGCCTCAATTTTCTCACCCTGCGCGTGATCAAACGAATAAACCGAACTCACCACCTTCGTCTGATTCCTCGGCCCGAGACAGACCGTAAAGGGCTTTTTAAACTCAAAAAGAATCCTGGAAGGGTCATGAAATCCTATCAAATTGCAGTCTTTGAAATTTTCATCCTTGCGCGGATAATCCCGGAAAGCCACAAGAATGCCGCCGGATTTTACATACTCCAGAATATTTTTCTGGGATTCGCGGGACATCCACTGATTGCCGGAATAGAAAAGTATTTTTTTGCGGATATTGCCCAATTTGGGATCATACATCTCATAGTCAATATCCGCCTCGTAAAGAGAAGACAGGAGACTGCCTTCCTGGGCAATCGTGCGGGCCGCATATTGTATCGGGATAAAAGTCACGGCCACATCACAGAGTTTTTCCAAAGACGGCGGATCCAACTTCTTATAAATATGCACCAGATCCTGGAACACGCAATAGAGTTCATGCCGCACCCGGCCCCACTCGTTGATAGGCGACATGTACCAGTTGTCGCGGTTGACGAGCATGTACCAGTTCCATCCGCCAATGCCTCCCAAAAGCGCGGTGAGCGTGATAAGACGGTAATGGTTGGGCGTCAGGATGCCGGATTCGTAATGGCGCGCATGCCAAACGCCGGCGGCAAATTCCGCAATGTAGGGGACCTTGGCAAAGGTGCGCGTGTAACGGACCTTGTCCATCATCTTGCGCTGTTCAAACGCGTCCTCCGTTAATTCACTGCTCGGATACAGATCAATCCCCACCAAATCCGAGACCTTTTGCATTTCCGCCCAATCCTGCGCGTAGAAAAAGGGGTAAAGATTGAGATAGATGGGAACATCCACGCCCAGTTTTTTGTAAGCCCGGCAGCACCATTTGGCGCACTCGAGCGAGTAAAAATATTTGAATTCGATATAATCGATATTGCGCTGAAGTTCCCGGTCGCCCTTCAGGGGAAGCCCCCGGTAATTCGCCAGCATGCAGGCAATAAAAGGGCCGGCTTCCTCAAAATGTTTGTACTGCGTTCCCCAGTTTTCGTTGAGAAACCGGATGCGGTTTCCATATTTGACTTTGAGAAAATTCTGGAACATGCCGGGCTTGCCTGAGAGGCCGTATTGTTCGCCAAAAATATCCGGCCAGGGATCGATTTCATTATCCGCTTGCAGAAGGATAATATGGCCGCCCGGCCGTGTGGCAAAAAACGGCTTGAGAATAGCCGTCACTTCCCGCATGTAATTTTCCGCGTACTTTAAAAACTGGGGATGAAGCCGGTGATATTTGTAGGCGTACGGAGGAACCCCTTCGTTGGGCCATTCGCTGTAAATGTAAGGGCCGGGGCGGATGATCACCCAGAATCCTTCCTCGCGGGTGAGTTCGAGGAATCGCTTTAGGTTGTGGGTTTCGTCGGTCTTGCCGGTAAAATCAAAATGGCCGCGCTTGGGTTCATGATAATCCCAGGGGATATAGGTGGAGACGACATTCAGCCCCATCTCCTTGACTCTTTCAAGAATGGCTTTCCAGTAGGAAGGATTGAGACGCCAGTAATGGACTTCGCCGCTCAAAAGTGAAATTTCTTTTGAACCGACAAGGATTTTCCCCTTTTTAATCTCAACTTTGGGCATGAACTAGACCACAATGTTGACGAGCCGGTGTTGAATCACGATCACCTTGTGAATTTTTTTCCCCTCGATCCACTGCTTAACCTTTTCGTCTTGAAGAGCCCTGGCCTTAAGCTCTTCTTCGGAAATATCCACGGGCACCATGGACCTGGACCTCACCTTGCCCGTGACCTGAAACGCCACTTCTTCTTCCCTTTCAACCAGATAGGAGCCATCACACACTGGCCACGGCTCATAAGCCAGAGTCCTGGAGTACCCGAGTTTGGCCCACAATTCCTCGGCCAGGTGCGGGGCAAAAGGCGAAAGAAGTAAGATAAACGGTTCCATGATTTCCAGCGGGCGGGTCTCGGTTTTGGAAAAATCATTCACGAAAATCATCATGGCGGAAATGGCTGTATTAAAACGCATCGAGTCTAAATCTTCCGCCACTTTCTTGATGGTCCTATGAAGAATCTTGAGCTGCTCCGGGCTTGCCGGCTGTTTTTTAATTTCCTTGTGCAAATTCCCTGCCCCATCCGTGAACAAGCGCCATACCCGGCCCAGAAACCGGTACACGCCCTCAACGCCGCGCATGGACCACGGCTTCACAATTTCAAGCGGGCCCATGAACATTTCATAAAGCCGCATGCTGTCCGCGCCGTATTCGCGAATCACATCATCCGGATTGATCACATTGCCGCACGACTTGGACATTTTCTGCCCATCCTCGCCGAGAATCATGCCTTGATTAACCAGCCGCTGAAAGGGCTCCGACATAGACACCACGCCGATATCGTAAAGCACTTTGTGCCAGAACCGCGAATAAAGAAGGTGCAAGACCGCATGCTCAGCCCCGCCCACGTAAAGATCAACCGGCATCCAGTATTTTTCTTTTTTGGAATCCACGAGCTGATTTTTATTATGAGGATCCAGATAGCGCAGATAATACCAGCATGAACCCGCCCATTGCGGCATGGTGTTGGTTTCACGCCTTGCAACTTCATTGGGAGGAGCGCCGGGAACCGAAGCCCGCACCCATTCTCCTGCCTTACTCAAAGGCGGTTCAAAAGTTCCGGTCGGTTTGAAATCACTGATGTCAGGCAAAATTAAAGGCAAATCTTTTTCAGAAAGAGGCACGATGCCTTTTGACGGAGAGTGCACGACAGGAATGGGTTCGCCCCAATAGCGCTGCCTTGAAAAAAGCCAGTCGCGCAATTTATAATGAACCTTCTTTTCGCCGATTCCCTTCTTTTCCAGCCAGCTCGTGATTTTTTCTTTGGCTTCATCACAACTCAACCCATTGATTGAGAATTCATTTGGCGACGCAGAGTTCATACAAACAGCATCCTCTGTCGCAGTAAAGGGCAAGCCCTCTTGATCATTTGAATCATATGCCGGCGAAAACCCATCAACCTTATCAGCAGGAATGGGACCACACCTTGGAAATATCACTCTATAAATTGGCAATTTATTATTTTTTGCGAATTCATAATCCCGCTCGTCGTGGGCCGGCACCGCCATAATGGCCCCGGTTCCGTAAGTCATAAGCACATAATTTGCAATCCAAATTGGAATGGGCTTCTCATTGACTGGATTAATCGCATATTCACCACTAAAAACACCTATCTTCTCTTTGTCTAGATCAATAAGTCGGTCGAGAGCTGACTTATGGATCACAGATTCGACAAACTCACTTACCTCACGCTTACGGTCTTTTGTAGTAATTAAATTAACATATGGATGATCCGGCGCAAGCACCATGTAGGTGGCGCCAAAAAGAGTGTCCGGCCGGGTGGTGAATACGCGGATTTTTTCCTGGCGGCCTGCTATCGCAAAATCCACTTCCGCGCCCACGGATTTCCCGATCCAGTTTCTCTGCATCTCCTTGATCGGCTCAGGCCAGTCAAGCCCTTCCAGATCCGCAAGCAGCCGCTCGGCATAGGCCGTGATTTTGAGCATCCACTGGCGCATAGGTCTGCGTTCAACAGGATGCCCGCCGCGCTCGCTCTTTCCGTCTACCACTTCTTCATTGGCCAATACCGTGCCCAACGCCGGGCACCAGTTCACGGGCACTTCCGCAAGATATGCCAGCCCTTTTTCATATAATTTGAGAAATATCCATTGCGTCCAGCGATAGTAGTCCGGGTCCGTGGTGTTGATTTCCCTGTCCCAATCGTAGCTGAATCCAAGCGCCTGAATCTGCCGCTTGAAAGTTTGCACATTTTTTTCCGTCGTGGCACGGGGATGGGTCCCGGTTTCAATCGCATGCTGCTCGGCCGGAAGCCCGAACGCGTCCCAGCCCATGGGATGAAGCACGTTCAAGCCCTTCATTCTTTTGTAGCGCGCCACAATATCCGTGGCCGTGTACCCTTCGGGATGGCCGACATGCAGGCCTGCGCCCGAAGGATACGGAAACATATCAAGTACGTAATATTTTGGTTTATCGCTTCCAGGTTCGCCCGGGTCAGGAGTACGGAAAGTTTTATTCTTAAGCCAATAAGACTGCCATTTGGCTTCGATGAGATCAAAAGGATAGCTTTTATCTTTCGAGATTTTTTCCATACCGAATCTTTCCTTAAAGGAAGGTCATTCTAGCACAAGGACTTATGACGGACAACGCTCAACTTGCCTTGACACCTGGTGAGATGGAAAGTAGAATTGACGCCTTGTTGAATTTTTAAAATAGTTTTTGGTACTTCGGGGGCCGGTAGTTCAGTTGGGAGAACGCTACAATGGCATTGTAGAGGTCAGGGGTTCAACTCCCCTCCGGTCCACCATTTTTTCGCTGGCGCTCAAAAATGGTGCTGCTCGCTACGATCGCTGCACCAACTGAAAAAAGCCGGCCGGAGTGGCGGAACTGGCAGACGCGCGCGACTCAAAATCGCGTGCCCGCAAGGGCATGTGGGTTCGACCCCCTCCTCCGGCACGTCCCTACCAAATGGCGGGAACGACCGGAAGAGGGGCGAAATTTCTTAGATCCTAGAACAATGTTTCCGGATTGACCGGAATCCCTCTCTGATGACCGGGGACTAATCCAGCCACAAAATCAACAGCGCCGCTTCCGCAGCGCAGCAAAGTCTTGCTAATTCCCTTAACGCCTCCTCCCAAATAATGGGTGCCTAGAGGCATCCTTTTTTCCGGCTTAGCATCACGGATACCCCGAAAAATCTCAAAAGGCGAAGAAACGATATTCTTGCCTCCACGCACATAGGCATGCTTTACCCCACCCAGATACGTGCCGGTATTATCCGCCAGGGCTCCCTGGGGTATAAATAACCCTAAAAACATCACTGCAACCCAAATAGTTATAAGCTTTTTCATTTTTTGAACCCCCTCTCAAAACGGATCCTTAATGCCTAGGTTTCCTTTCCCGCTTCTCACTTTAAAGCTTATACGGCCTCTATAGCCATTTACAAATACAGAAAATACCCTTTTACCCACTAGATGATGCGTTACTTCAATTACCATCACAAGATATAGAAATTAGCCCCCAGAAATAATTCTTCCCGGCTAAAGCTCGAATCAATATGGCCGATAGCTAATCACACGACAATAGGGTGGTATTACGACAAGGAGGTCAGAATGCAGCAACCGACTTACGTTTGTTCAGCGTGCCAGTGGTCCGGTGAGGAAAATAAATTCGTTACCAAGATCCTGAGCATCATGTACCGGTCCAAGCACGACAATATTCAGGCCTTCAAGCAGATTAAATGCCCCAAATGCAATAATCTCGTCACGATTATTTTCGAGACTCTCGACGGTCCCGTCGCAAAGTAAGCGGATTGACCTTTTCTTCTCAGGGCTGATTAAAATCTTGGAGGCATTCTTCCAATATTTCCAGCCCCGTATCCACTTCTTTTTTATTAATCACAAGCGGAGGGGTAAAACGGATGGAGGATTCCCCGCATCCCAGCAGAAGAAGCCCCTTCTCAAATGCTTTCCGGACAAGATCATTCCTGAGCTGAACGGCACGCTCCTTGGTCTCACGATGAGTCACCAGTTCAATTCCTAAAAGAAGCCCGCGGCCGCGCACATCCCCAATCACCGGGTACTTTTCCTTAAGCTTGAATAATTTCTGCTTGAAATAATCGCCGGTCACGCGTGCGTTCTCAATGAGCCCTCCTTCCAGAAGATCCAGGGTGGCAAGCGCAGCGGAACACGCCACGGGATTTCCGCCAAAAGTGGAAGCATGCGAACCCGGCTCCCAAATCATGATATCGCTTGGCGCAATCACCGCCCCAAGAGGAAGCCCTGAGGCAATCCCCTTGGCTAAGCAGATAATGTCCGGTTCAATCCCCCAATGCTCAATCGCAAACATCTTGCCCGTACGGCCCATCCCCGTCTGCACTTCATCCACAATAAGAAGAATGTTGTGCTTCCGGGTCAGCTCTCTCAGCAGAGGAAAATATTCAGGCGGCGGCTCCACCGCTCCGCCCTCTCCTTGAATGGGCTCGACAATAACGGCCGCCACCTCATCCGGCGGAAGCGTAGTATGAAAGATGGTTTCTTCAATTTCAGAAACACAGGCGATCTTGCAATCGGAATAATGAAGATGGTAAGGACAGCGGTAACAATACCCGTAGCCCACATGCGTGACGCCCGGCACCAGAGTCCCGAAATTTTCGCGCTGTTTAATTTTGCTTCCGGTGAGCGAGAGAGAACCGAAAGTCCTTCCATGAAAAGCGCCGAAAAAGGAAATCATTTTTTCCCGTTTGGTCTTGTAGCGGGCCAGTTTAAAAGCCGCCTCCACACTCTCGGTTCCTGAATTGCAGAAAAAAACTTTTTTCTCCGTATTTCCCGGCGCAAGCCGGCTCAAACGCTCTGCAAGCTTGATCTGGGGCTCGTAATAAAAATCTGTGCCGGACATGTGCAGAAGTTTTTTACTTTGATGCCTGATGGCGCGGACAACTTTGGGATGGCAGTGGCCCGTGTTGGTCACGGCAATGCCAGCGGTGAAATCCAGAAAAATATTGCCGTCCGGATCGCGGAGCCATACGCCGCGGGCCGTCTCGGCTACCAACGGATAAAAACGGGTATAAGAAGGGGAAATAAAACGGTTATCACGCTCTATCAGCCGGCGGGCTTTGGGACCGGGAAGCGCTGTCTTAATCCGGGGCCTTTTACTCAACATCAATCTGCGCCTTCTGAAGTTTACCGCTGTAGTCCACGAAGACGGTTTTCCATTCCGTGAAAATGTCGTAGCCCGTCTCGCCGCCTTCGCGGTGGCCGTTGCCCGTATTTTTGATCCCGCCGAAGGGGAGATGCACCTCCGCGCCAATAGTTGGGCCGTTGATATAAGTGATTCCGGCTTCAATATCCCGGATGGCTTTGAAGGCGCGGTTCACATTTTCGGTGTAAATGGAAGAGGACAATCCGTAAGGCGTGTCATTCAAAACGCGGATCGCTTCTTCCAGCGACTTCACTTTGACCAGGCAGGTCACAGGTCCGAAAATTTCCTCCTGCATGATCCGCATTTTGGGACGAACCTGCGTGAAAACCGTGGGCGAATAAAAATTTCCCTTTTTAAAACGCGAACCGGCGGGTTCGTTGCCTCCGCACTCAACCTTAGCGCCTTCTTTTTTCCCGATTTCTACATACTCCCGGACTCTTTTTTTCTGAATTTCGTTGACAAGAGGGCCCATTTCGACCGCCCGATCCTTGGAACCGTCACCGATTTTAATTTTTTTTGCCCTTTGGATGAATTTTCTGCGGAACGGCTCATAGATTTTTTCGTGCAAAATAATCCGGCTCGTGGCTGTGCAACGCTGTCCCGTGGTGCCAAAGGCACCCCACAAAGCTCCTTCTACCGCAAGCTCCAGATTGGCATCCTCCATCACGATTTGGGCGTTTTTGCCGCCCATTTCCAGAGAACACCGCTTGCGGGTCCGCGCAGCATGCTCCGCAACCTCACGCCCGACTTCGCAGGAACCGGTGAATGAAATGAGACGGATGTCCGGATGCCGCACGATGAGCTGGCCGGTAGAAGCTCCTCCGTGAACCAAATTGAGAACGCCCGGAGGAAGCCCCGCTTCTTCCAGAATTTCCACGAACCGGGTGCCGCAAAGCGGCGTGTCTTCAGCCGGTTTAAAAACCGCCGTATTGCCGGTCACCAAGGCGGGAAAAATCTTCCAGGAGGGAATGGCCATAGGAAAATTCCACGGCGTAATCAGACCGCACACACCGATGGGCATACGAACGGACATAGCAAATTTATTTTTGAGCTCGCTCGGCGTGGTCTGGCCGAACAAACGCCTTCCCTCGCCCGCGGCGTGGAGCGCCATGTCCACGGCTTCTTGAACATCCCCGCGCGCCTCTTTGATGACCTTGCCCATCTCGCGCGTCATGATTCGGGCCAATTCTTCTTTGCGCTTTTTGAGGATTTCAGCGGCCCGGAAAATAATTTCCGCTCTTTGAGGCGCGGGCGTAAGGCGCCACGCATCAAAGGCCACGTGAGCGGCCCTGACCGCACGGTCCACTTCATCGGCCCCCGACTCCGGGAACAGCCCCAAAACATCCTCCCGATCGGCCGGATTTTGGTCGATAAAGGTATTGTCTTTCGCCTTTTCCCATTTTCCCGCTATATAATTTTTAAATTGCGTCTTGTTACTCAAATTAGCCGCGCCTCCGAATCTTTCCCTGCAAGTCCTTAAGAAGCGTTTTCGTGTGTTTCATGTGGCCGTAATGCGTCATATCTAGCGCCAGCGGCGTGATCGACACATATTTTTTTTCCAGGGCTTCCTGGTCAGTTTCACCATCAGGATTGAGCACCACGATTTTCCCCCGCAGCCGGTAGGACAACTCCCCCGGCGCATCCTCCCTGTCAAATAATTCGACAAATTTGGAAGGAGCTTGACGGGTCATGCGAAATCCCCGGATGTGGCGCGCATGCTCTACGGCCGGAATATTCACATTGAGAAAATAATCGGCAGGAAATCCGCTGCATAAATAACGCACGGCAATCTGCTTGGTGATCTCCAGGGCATAGGAAAAACCGTTCCAGACAAAAGAATCAATCGACACCGCAAAAGCCGGCACCCCGCAAATAATTCCCTCCCTGGCTGCGGCAATGGTTCCGGAATAATAAACGCTGACACCCGTGTTGGGCCCCAGATTGATCCCGGAAACGATAAGATCAAAAGGACGATTTGAAAAAAGCACGTTTAGAGCAAATTTGATCGAATCGACCGGCGTGCCGTCAACCCCATATCCCTTGTGCTTACCCCGCCGGATGCGATGAAGCCGGATATTGTGATTCAAAGAAACCGCGTGGCTTGAAGCGGACTTGGGATGCCGGGGCGCTACAATTTCACAATCCGCGATTCCGGAAAGAACTTCCTTGAGCGCCCAGATGCTTTCGGCTTCGATCCCATCGTCATTGGTGAGCAGGATTCTTTTTTTCCGTCTCATAAATCTCCAAAGGTGACAAGCCTCACCTTATTTTTTTTTAGAAGGGATTGCGCCTCGACCGAACACAAGGCTTCCAGTTCGCGCTCGCGCGTACGGTTAAAACTTGAAATAGCCATCAAGGCCTTGTCGCATCGCGCCGGATGGCACATCAACTCATAAGTGCCTTTCCGGAGGATGCGGAGGAGCGCTTTCAAAAGTGAAACCCGGTTCCACGCGCGTTCGGGTTCCAAGTCTTCGATAAGATGATCGGTTGTTAAAACACCGCGGGTTCTAAGTTTTTTCCGGACTCCCGCCGTGCATAAACGGCTCATCCTCACCGGAAGCCGGTAGCGGGCCGCTATGCGTGTAAAAATCTCAAAAATTTCCTTTTTTGCATGCAAATGATGATGCGTGTCAAGATGCGTGGGCAGACGGCCCATAAGCTTCCTGAACATCTCGATCTGGCTCCTGTATTCTTCCGCAAGCTCGGTTCGGGATATTTTTTTAAAATTCAGTTCACTCCTTTTTTTAAACGAGCCGTTTGCATTCAAGAGCGTTGGTATCTTGCGCGGCAAAGCAGCGGGAGCGCCGAGCGTGATGTTCAAATGAAGACCGACTCCCAATTTTTTCTGTTTTTTGAGTTCTTTTAAAATGCGGCCCGGCGCGGGAAGATTCACCATAAGGGAGGTACTGGTCACGATACCGTGGTCATGAGCCTCGAGGATACCCCGCGACACGCTTTCCGTAAGATTAAAATCGTCGGCGTTGACAATCAGGTTGATGGACTGGGGAATCGCAGACATCAGGAAATCAGGACCACGGCCACGGCGTAATCCGTGTCATGGGAAAGCGTGACAGAAATGGCGCTGGTTTCGGCCAAACCGAGGCGGGCCCTTTCCTCGGGCAGCATAAAAAATTCCGGCGCGCCGTTCGGGAGATGCTTGATTTCGATATTCTTGAAGCGGATCCTCGCCTCCCGCGGGCTTATGGCCTTGTAAAAGGCCTCCTTGGCGGCAAAGCGGCCCGCGTAATGTTCAAATTTTCTGTGCTTGTGGGACTCGCAGTACTCAATTTCTACGGCAGTGAAAATCCTATTCAAAAAAGCTTCACCGTGTTTTTCAATGGCTTCCCGGATCCGGGGAACCTTCACCAGATCAACCCCGCAGCGCGGAACGGCCATGGCTTTCCCATTTTATTAATTTAATAATGTAGCCATGACAGTCCCAAACCTCCCATAAATATTCAATGAAGTTTGGGGCGGCCATGGCTAGGTATTATCCCCGCTCGATTTTGAGGATTTTGTAGTGTGTCGTACCGGCAGGAATGACAATCTCGGCAATGTCGCCGACTTTTTTGCCCAGGAGCTGGTGCCCCACAGGGGAATCACTGGAAATTTTTCCGGCCTTGAAATCAGCCTCTTCCTTGGAGACCAGCATGTATTTCACTTCCCGGCCCTTTTCCACATCCTGAAGATGCACCGTGGCGCCCAGATAAACCTTGTCCTTGTCCATGGAATCTTCATCAATGATGGACACATCCGCCAGTTTCACCTCAAGCTCGGAGATCCGGGTCTCCAGATTGTGCTGCGCCTGTTTGGCCGAGTCATACTCCGCGTTCTCACGCAAATCGCCGTGAGCGCGCGCCTCGGAAATGGCCTTGATAACCTCCTGGCGCTTCACGCTTTTGAGGTATTTCAATTCCTCCCTCAGTTTCTCGTATCCTTCTTTGGTAAGACGGACGGCCATAGTACTCCTCTAACGGAACAAAATGTAAATCACAAGGCCAAAAAGAACGGCCGACAAAATGTAGACGCGGTTAAAACTCCAGTAATTGACGGCCTTGACAAAAAAGCCGTTGAAAGGACTTTCAATCCGTTTCCGGAGGGTCGATTTGAAGTCAATGATCTGGTCTTTCCTGAAACGGAGATAAACGCCTCCTATCTTATAAGCGTTCAGTCTCCCTCTCCGGACTAATTCTTCCACCTCGACTTGATCGAGCTCGAGGTAGTCGATAACCTCTTTAAGAGAGAGCATCCCATCCATGGCCAACGCTCCGCTCCCCGCAAAAAAATCCCCGGCGGCTGCCAGAGATTTAGATTTTTAGTTTTTCTTCCTGAATCCAGCGATCAATCTCGGACCTGCGGAATTTCCAAGCATTGTCTTCCTGAAACGCCGGAATCTTTCGTTTCGCCGCCCATTCATCCAGAGTGGCCATCTCCACCTCGAGATACTGAGCCAGCTCTTTGAGGGTCAAAAGATCATCGCCCCCTGCTTCATCCACCCCCATCATCGAAAGCTGGCCTTCCAGCACCGCGCCTTCCGTGATACTGATAATGGGAGTTCTCACATTGCCCTTCACGATAGCAGGAGAAATAATGGAAAGCCCCTGGCTCGCGATGATATCACCATTGACTTTCCCTGCGACAATAATCCGGTCGCCCGTGATATTGGCTTTGACCCGGGCATTCTCACCAATGGTCAAATTACCCTTGGTGTCCAGTTTGCCCTCGAAACTGCCATTGATACGGAGATTGACCGGATCTTTAAACGCGATGGTACCCTGCATGCTTGCGTCAACGTCAAGGATCTTCTCGTGCACTTCTTCATTTTTTTTGCCCATCGTCGATCCTCCTTTGCGCTATAATATACTGAAATGTATTCTAAATGCTAACAGAATTTTATCTTTTGACCCGCAGATTGCTCAAAGAAAACAGGCCGCGTCTTATCAAATTTGAGAAGACACTCGGCCTCTCTTTCCGGAAAAGGGCCCTTCTTTTAGCCGCTCTGGCCCACCCCTCCTACCGCAACCAGTCTCCCAGACTGGGTCTGGAAGACTTTGAACGGATGGAATTCCTGGGTGATGCCATCCTAAGCTATGTTGTCAGCCGCAAGCTTTATGAATTGTTCCCCGAAGCCAATGAGGGCCTGCTTTCCCAGCTTCGGGCGGGCGTGGTCTCCAAAAAACTCCTTTTCCGGGTGGCCTGCGATCTGGACCTGCCTCAATTCATCCTTCTCGGAAAAAGCGAAAGGAAGCTTCCCAAGACCGAGAAGGGGAAAATTTTTGCCGACACCCTCGAAGCCCTGATCGCTGCCGTATTCTTTGACCGGGGGGTGGCTAAAACCGAAGCGTTTATCCTGAGGCATTTTGGAAAATTCCTGCGCTCACCGGCCCTGAAACGCATGGGCATAAGCCCCAAGAACCTGCTCCAGGAGTGGGTGCAAAAAAAGTTCAGAATCCTGCCCGAATACCGGCTGGAGATGGACAATGGTCGGTTTGTGGCCTGGGCCGCGGTTCAGAACCGCGGGAAAGCCCGGGGCAAGGGGCGTACGAAAAAAGATGCGGAAGAACGGGCCGCAAGACTGCTCCTAACTCTTTTTAAGAAAAAATACAAATAAGGGCTCGCGGAATTTTCACCCGGCAGGACTTAATTTTTTCCGCTTTTTTTACTCAACAATTCAGTCAACAGAGCCGCGCCCGCTTCTTTAAGCGCATCTTTTGGCTTGGGTTGGGAGGGAGTAGCGGCGGCGCCCTGCTGCGGTGCAGAAGTAGCTTCTTTTTTCTTAAAAAGTTTATCCGTGATCAATTTGCCCACCGCATCGCTGATCACCGAGGAATCCAGCCCGATCTTAGGGTTGGCAAAATCCCCGTAGATTTGTAGAGGAATGCCTGCAGGAGGCTGGGCCCCTTCCCCCTGCGCCGCCTGCTTTGCAACAAGGTCAGTCAGGGTGATATTCACGCGATAATTCAAAAGTCCGTCCAGGGTACAAAATCCGTTGGCAATGGCTGAAAAGCGGGGACTGATCAGGTTCAGCTGATCGGTGATTACTTTTTTATTCTGAACCACAAAATTGGATTGCAGGTCACTGAACTCCGTTTTTCCCGCCGAATAAGGCGCAAGACCCGTGTATTTAGACGTGTTCCCAAGCACGCCCAAAAGGTCAAAGCTGTTGAGCGATCCTCCGACTAATTTGAATTCACCCTTGCCCCGAAGCCGCTCCAGCGCCTCCTGGCCGGGATAATAATCGCCTTCAAAATTTCCCAAAAGATAAAAATCTCCCTCGGCAAGGTCACGGCCGGATATTTGCCGGACCAGGGGCCCGAGTTTCAACCGTTCCACCTGAACGGCAAAATTATAATGAGGCTGGGCACCGGACTCCACTTCGCCGGCGCCGCGAAAAGAACCGTCATAAAGATTCAAGGCAAGTTCCTGGACTGAAAAAAGAGAGCCCATCCAGCTTGCGCTCAAAGACAGATTCCGCACCGGCTGGTCTTGGGCCAGCACTTTGGCAATAAAGGCTTCGGCTTTTTCCGCTGCCTTTCTGCCTTTTTCGCCGTTCAGGCTCGCGGCAATAGCCTTGACCGGCCCCATGAATTCCCGGGGATACCATTCCGGTGCCGTGCATTTAAAAGACAGCGACTCATGGGGCGGAATATTGCGCACATATTCCACATGAACCGGCGCATCCTTGGCAAAAAAATCAAGTTTACCGGAGGAGGCGCGGCGGTTAGTGAATTCCAGAATTGCGTTCAGCTTAGTGATGGGAAGCTCCTCATAAACCGCCTGGGCGTTCTCCAGCGTCACTGTGGCTCCGTACAAAAGCTCCTCCGGTTTTGATAAAATTCCTTTGGCATTGACCAGAATTTTGGCCCATCCCTCCATGGGGTATTTGCCGAGCGGCTGAAACACGCTCTCCCATCCCTTGAGAGAAAATTTATTGGTAAGAAAAGTGATTTCCCCCTGCCCCGTGGCCGGATCCCAATTTCTTAAAGTTCCCTTCAAAGCCATCTCCTGCAGCCAAAGATTAAAATCACCCCGGAGATTCTTCTGGTTCTCAAGGACCATATCGTACTGAAGTTTGAGGGAAACTCCTTTGGTTTTAGTGAAGATGGCGGCATAGGAAAGAAAACTAGCCGTCAAATCCGCCGAACCTGAAATGGAAAGATTTTCGCGCGTGCCTTTGGCGAAAGCGCTTCCCTGCATTTCACCCGAAAATCCGAATTTGTTGGGAATCGCTCTGTCAAAGGGAACCAAGAGCTCGGAAATGCGGTCAAGCTTGGCATTGCTCGTGGTGACTTCAAAATCAATAGGAGCTTTCTCAGGGCCTTCGCCCCAATTTCCCTTGAGAAGAAAATCACCATACGGTGAATTCAGCGTGAGGCCACGCAGGGAAAAGCGGTTGCTTATAAAATTCGATTCGGCGTCAATCTTAAAATTAAAATCCGCAGGCACGGATTCCTTCTCACGCGTGGAAGCGAGAGTGTAAACTACTTGGCGGAGGTTCCCCGATCCCTGAACGGTAAGCTGATTATGTTCCCAGGCCACAGACCCGGCCCAGGATAGAATCCCCTGTTTCACTTCAACCTCAGGCCGGTGCAAAAAAAGCGGGACTATCTTCGCCAGATTCGACTCCTTCAAATCCACCCTGGCCTGAAGCGAGTCCACTCCAAGCGTTTTGTCCTTCAACCGGAGCGCAAAACTCCCGTCGAGCTTAAGATTATTCGCCGGCCCGAGAAACATTCCCCGTGCTGAAAAACTAACCGTCTGGTCAATCGACAAATTCCGGAGTTCAATATCAAATCCTGAAAGTAAGACCTTGTTCCGGGGTGAGGGTGCTCCCGCTCCCCATGTCAGCTCGCCATCTACATGTTTGGCATGGACATAGCCGACTTCAATCCGGCGCATAAAAAGGGGCCAAAGCCGGAGGTAAAGTTTAAGCTCGGGGGTCTTGATCAGAAGAGCGCCCGTCTCCGTATTGGTTTGGACGGTCACATCATGGACTAGAAGAGAAATCGGCGGGAAAAGAGAGGTTTGAAAAGAGCCCAGCGCGACCTGGTTTTGAAACTGCTTCTCGACTTCGGTGGTGATTCGTTTTTGGAAGTCTTTATTCTGAAGGAGGAAATAAATCGAGGCAAAAAAAGACACGGCTAGCAAAATCAAAACAAGAAATACACCCGCGACAATTTTTTTCATCACGCCTTACGATAGGATTTGTTTGCGATGAACTCAGGAAATCAGTAGGCGCCGGTCTGTGAATTGCCCAGAGGCTGAAGGGAGTAATCCTCCAGGAAGCCGGCACAACCGACCAAACACGCCAGCAAAAAAGCGAAAAGGGCAAGGGCCAGGAATTTCGGGACCCGCATCACCGTTTCGTATACTGGAAGCTGCGGCGTGCCCCTTTGCGGCCGAATTTCTTGCGTTCTTTTTCGCGGGGATCGCGGGTAAGAAAACCGCCTTTACGAAGAATGGGGCGAAGCGTTTCATCATAAAGCGTCAGGGCGCGTGAAATGCCGTGGCGAACCGCCCCTGCCTGCCCCGCGACTCCGCCGCCTGTCACATTGATTTCAAACCGGAAACGGTCCAGCATTCTTGCCGCCTCAAGCGGCTGCCGGATAATCATTCGCAAATCATCGCGTTTGAAATACACGTCGCAATCCTCGCCGTTCACAAAGATGCCCTTTTCCCCGTCCGTAAGCCGCACGCGGGCTACCGATTGCTTTCTTCTCCCTGTTGCGACAAGGGTTTTTTCAGCTATGTCTGCCAAGATCGTATCCTTTCTTTTGTGTTCAAAACCTAGACGGAAAGAACCTCGGGCTTCTGCGCCTGCTGTTTGTGCTCACTGCCACGGTAAATCAAAAGATGCGTCAGCATACGAGCACCCAACCTGTTTTTAGGAAGCATCCCTTTCACTGCGCGGCGCAAAACTTCCTCAGGCCGTCTGGCCAGCAACTCTTCCAGCGTGTATACATGGCGGCCGCCCGGATATCCGGTGTAATGATCATAAACCTTATCCTGTAATTTTTTTCCCGTGACGCGAATTTCGCTGGAGTTGGTCACCAGCACGTAATCGCCGGATTCCACATGCGGCGTGTAAAAAGTTTTCCCCTTGCCGGTAAGAATTCTCGCAATCCTGGCTGCCAGACGTCCCAAGACCTGTCCCTTGGCATCTATCGAGTACCAGCGGGATTTGACTTCGTTCTGTTTCGCGTTGTAGGTTTTCATAACATCAATATTTTCAATAGGTTGAATAAATTTTTTCCGGCTCCCAAAGAAGAAAACGTACTATATCAGAAAAATTTAGCTTTGTCAAAGAGCTCTTTATATTTTGTAATCCAGCCGCAATATTCGCAGGAAAGTGCGGATTCCGGCATATCGCCAGCCAGAAGCGCCACCGCTCTTTCAAAAGTCCGCCGGCCGCGCTCAACATCAACAGGAATGCGAATAGCCTGAATCTCAAACACCGCCTTTCCGTTTTCGCTGATACTTTTCGGGGAATAATAAAGCAAAAATCCGTAATCGCTGGCCTGAAGCTTGTTTTCCTGCAACAGGAGCGCGTAACAGTCCAGCTGATTCTGGTAATACCGGACCGCATCTTCTTGCGTGGTCGGAGAACCCTTGGTTTTATAATCAAAGGGGATATGACGGCCATCCTTGACCAAAAGTTCATCAATGGCTCCACCCAGTGCTGATCCATCCCGGGTCCGGTATTCAAGCCCTTTTCTCCAATCGCGCCACTGATCCAGCCGGACCTGATCCGGAAAAAGTTTGGCGCCCGCAAAATCCTTGCCTGCAAGTTCCGGCGGAAGTTCATTTTTGGCGCGGTAGGTGTCAAAATGCACTTTAATTTCCCGGTCCATTCCGGTTGGAAGCGAAGGGAAAATGCCGCGCGGCCGCTTGAAACTTTTTACCTTGTCCAGCCAAAAACAGCGCGGGCATTCAAGGAAAAGATTCAATGTGGTGGGTGACAATTTGAAGGCAGGCATAAAAACTCAGTTTAAGAGCTGGAGCAAAATCTCCTGCCAGGCATCTTCGTCATAATCTGCCTTTTCCCGGATCTCCTCCAGCTGTTCCGGACTCATGCTGCGGATATATTCCTTGTTTTCCTGGATCCATTCTATAATTTCCCGCTGGGATTGAAGGGTTTTCAGGGTTTTGAGAAGTTCCGTCAAACGGCGCAATTCATCAAAATTCATCATGGCGTATTATAACCGCTCTCCTTGGCAACATCAATGCCGCCCTGCTTCGCTTCCGGTTGAATAATATAAAGCAGAGAGACATCGCAGCGCCGGACAATGTGCAATACTTTTCCCTCCCGGCTTTCATGGCCGTTCCAGCGGGTGATGGCCATGAAAATATCCGGATGTTCGTTGGGATTGACGGTCTCGAAATGCTTTCGGAGTTCTTCTGTTTTCTGCAAAAAATATCCGGTGAGAAAAGGCCGGCTGTAGTTGGCCACGCGTATTTTTCTGCCGTCCGGAAAAAGAGAGGGGTAGTTTTGGATGAGCCACTCCGCGCCCTCTTTATAGGAATTTCCCCAATAATCCGTTTCAAAATTTCGGGCCGCCCTTTTCATGCTGCCGGCAGCTAGACGATTAAAATAAATATTTTCATAAGGATGGAGCCTGGCCATGTCCCATAAAGTCAACACTCCTGACACAAAAACAGCGGCGTATAAAATTTTTTTAAGGCGTGGCGCTGCTGTCGAGCAGATCAGTTCCGCCCATGAAGTTCCGGCAAGAACGGCAAGCGGCGGCAGTAAAAAAAGGAATTGGCGCAGGCCGTCATAAACAGTCGGACGAAAAATCATCACACCAAAAATGGGGAACAGGACAACCGCGGCAAGAAACATAAGTTTGACGGGACGCCTCTCCAGAGAAGAGTTCTGCCCGCCGGTAAAAAATCGAAGCCCCAGAAAACAACCCGCAATCAAGCTGATGAAATAAAATTCCGGTAGGGAAATAAAAAACCACGAGGGCAGATAATCCCACGGTAATTGCCTGGCCGGAATATAACGGCCGTAAAAAAAAACGGGCAGCGGCCAGTCAAAATTGGAAAACGTTGTGAGAGCGCGCCAGGGATGGCGCAAGGGCGAAACTTGGGCCCAGGGCCAAAAAAGGAGCATGACGCACCAGCTTATGACCAAAATACCGGCAAATGAAATAACGGTTCTCTTGAAGTGTTCCCCGAAAGGCGCCAATCCCTTTACAGCCCAAAACTGAATCATCAGCCATGCTCCCCATAGCAGCGCTGCGTAACCAAAAATAAAAACACCTCCGATCCGGATCCCCAGCATCAGGCCCAGGGCCAGGCTAAGTTTCAGCAGAAGTTTTCCCGGAAGCCGCGGGAGTGCGTCATAAGATAAAATCAAATAATAAAGGGAAAGCAGAAACATTGCCGCAAACGGAATATCTTTGGGGTTATTAAAAATATGCCCGTAAAAAACCGGCGTGAACGTCAGGAAAAGAGCGGAGAAAAATCCCCCCGCAGCCCCCGAAAAATGCTTCCCCAACCGGTAAGAAAAGAGGATACCCAGAAAACCAAAAACCGTATTCGCCAAATGCCGCGATTCATACACTCCAAACGGCAAAATCCGGGCAGTCAAAGCTGCGGCTGCATCAAAAAAGCCTCCGTAAAAATGCAGGGTCTGGAAATCCACGGCTGAGACGTCCCTGAAAAGCGACCCATACCATTTGAGAATGCATTCCCCGTACATGCGATGCACTTCTTCATCCCAGGTCAGGCCGTAATGGAGGAAAGTCGCGCCCAAAACGACAAAAACACCGGCAAGGTAGAGCCGGGCCAGAAACCGCCAGTTTTGTTCAGACATGATAAAGGGATTTTAACGCAGATAAAGAAAGAAGCGGAAGAAATGTTTATGCTAAATCCATATTCTCTTGTGCCGTTATATTATAAATAAAAGGTTGCGCGAACTTCCTTATTATATTAGACTTCTAAAAATCCATACCACCCAAGGAAATCCATTGCAAAAAATGAAAACAAAATACAACTCAGGCCCTGTCATCGGTCTTACCTTCCTCCATGTGGTTTGCCTGCTCGCACCTTTCACCTTTACCTGGAAGGCGTTAGGTGCTTTCTGCGCTCTTTACTGGATCGCAACAGGCTGGGGGGTTTGCCTCTGCTACCACCGGCTGCTGACCCACCGGAGTTTCCAGTGTCCAAAATGGCTGGAATATTTCTTTACTGCATGCGGAACTCTCTCTTGTCAGGGAGGGGCCATTAATTGGGTCGCAACCCATCGTTATCATCACGCCAATTCGGATATGGAAGATGATCCGCACAGCCCCACCCGCGGATTTTGGTGGGCTCACATGTTGTGGTTTTTGAAGGCCTCTCCTGTATGGGACAGCGATGCATTCAGAACCCGCTATGCCCCTGAACTTTATAAGGATCCCGTTCACCGCACCTTAAATCATTATGAATGGACAGCCCCGTGGATTGTAGGGTTTTTACTTTATTTTTGGGGCGGATGGCCTTGCGTGATCTGGGGTATTTTCCTGCGCACGGTCGTGACCTTGCACGTGACCTGGTCCACCAATTCGGCGGCCCACCGCTGGGGATATCAAACTTATACCACCAAAGACTATTCAACCAACCTATGGTGGGTAGCGCTTTTCGGGTTTGGAGAGGGCTGGCACAATAATCACCATGCCTTTCAGTATTCGGCGCGCCACGGCTTGCGCTGGTGGGAGATTGACATGACCTACCTCCTTATCCGTATCCTTGGTTTTCTTGGGCTGGCCGATGCCATCCGCGTTCCTCACCCGGCCCTGGCTTCGGCCATGGAAATTAAAAACATTTCCCTTCAGATCAATCCTTCCGAAGAACCGGTTTACAGCGAATCTGTCGCGGAATAAAAATTTTCCGCTAATCTTTTTTTGCGCGAGCTTTCATCCAGGTGAGAAATTTTTCGATTTGGACCAACGAAGTCGGACCCAGTTGAGAGAACTGGCAGCCGGGGCGATACCTTCGCTGCTCCTCCAGTTTGTAGGAATGAACCGTCTGAACCCTGACCCGGATTGTTTTTTCGCCAGGGTAGGCTGCGGGAAAACGGATCTCAAGTTCAAATAACGACCCTGGAGAGAGGGGTTTGTCGCAGGCCAGTCGCACACCCTGGTTTGAAAGATCCCGGACCTCAATTTCATACGTTCTATTCGCCGCCTCGTCTCTTAACGTGCCCTCCTCACTTTTCATCCATCACTTTTTTCAACTCGGCAGCCAATTTCAGACTGTCATGGCGCACCAATTCATGATCGGAGGCCAGATCCGTCCAAATCACGCGAGCGCGGGTTAACTTTTTAAGGACGGCCGGCGATTTTTCGATCACGGGAAATTGCCGCTGGCCCGCATAGGCTTTCAGAGAGGCTTCTGAAAAAATCGTCGAGGAACAAACCACATAATCAAGAGCATCCTCTTTGAGATATTTGATAATCTCCCGGACATGATCGCTCACTTGAAAACCGGTCGTTTCGCCCAGTTCCGTCATAATGTTGCAAACATAAATTTTTTTAGCCCGGCTGGCGACAATGGCCTGGGCAATTCCCCCCACGATTAAATTGGAAATGACGCTCGTGAAAAGATCGCCCGGCCCGAGAATGATAAACCGGGCATTGTAGATGGCTTCAAGCGCCTCCTCGTTGGCCAGCACAGGCGGCTCCTGCCACAGCCGCTTGATACGGTGCTCCGGGCCGATCTCATCCAATAAATCAATATGGGTTTCGCCTTCCACCACCCTGCCATTTTCAAGTTCTGCCTTCAGGGTATTCACCGTGTCAGTCACGGGAATCACCTCCCCTTGAATTTTAAGAATCTCGCCAATGGATTTGACGGCCTGCGCCATGGTGCCGCGCATCTGGCAAAGCGCGGTGAGCAGAAGATTGCCCAGATTATGCCCCTTCAGTTCCCCGCCCCGCTCAAACCGGTACTGCATCAGTTCATTCAAAAGATCCGGTGCAGTGGAAAGCGCCACCAGACTTCTCCGGATATCACCGGGAGGCAGAATTCCGAAAAGATCCCGCAGTTTCCCGGTGGATCCGCCGTCATCGCTCATGCTGACAATGGCCACCGGATGGATGCCCGCCAGGGTTTTAAGCCCCGAGAGGAGAGTAAAAAGTCCCGTTCCGCCGCCCAGGCAGGCCGCGCGGGTTTCCTGATGCAAGACTTGCTGAATTTTGGCCACGAATTCGCGGATCGCAATGGGCCTCGCCACTACCTCGGTTTTAGGGTAGCGTCCGACCTCAATCTGCTGCCTCTGGTTCTCGGAAAGGGTCAACACAATCACCGGCGGCTGCTTGAAATTCTCAAGCGCCCCGCACCGCCGCAAAAGCTCGGCCGCGGTCATGCGCGGCAATTCAAACTCCAGCAGGATGAGATCAAATTTGTCGCTTAAAATTTTCTGAAACGCATCAAAACCGTTATCCACCTCCACCCAGGCATAATTAAACCGGGTGAACGAGCGTTTAATCAGATTAATCAGGGGTGGATTCGAAGCGGCGAAAAGAATTTTCATGGGGATTAATATTCGTGAATGGGACTTTTGGCGTTCGCCCTGGCTCCATTCGCCGTGTGCAAAACGCCGTCCTGCCCGATATAAAAATGCTTGCGCTTTGAGTCCGGCTCCAAAGGGTCCGCGTTGATTTCAAACCCGCTTCTTGAAGCCGTGATCGTGAACCGGTATTTATCCTTGGTGCCGCCGGCAAACTCCTGGGGCAGAAAATTGCCGTCCACCAGTTGTTTAAAACCGGGGGCCTTGATTCCCTCTTCATCTTCACGGGTCTGATAATAAATCAGGACAGCACGGTGGACCTGATGGATATCGGAAATGACCTGCGTTTCAACGGCCGAGCTGAGAATCTCCAGCGGATTCCACGAAAAGGAAGTTTGGGCGGCAGGGGCATTTTCCTCTTTCACGGCCTTCATTTTGGAGGGTGGCAGGGTTTCGGACGGTTTGGCAGCCGGCATCCAACGGACCTCGTCTCCGGTTTTTTCATTGGTACCAAACACGGTCTTTGAAGTGATGCTAAGAATTTTATAGGGGCCGTAGCTGTCGCCTTCTTTGACCATGGTCCCGTTCAGGATGGCCACGGACCGCCGCGAGTCAACCTCATCGTGCATGATGCCTTCCACCCGGATGTCTTCGGCTGAGAAAGCAACTGACGCGAAACAAAAAAGAATCGCGGGGCCTAAAAAAGTTGCTCTCAATTTCCGTGATAAACTGTAAGCCACCTTACCGTACCGCTCTCAGAACGCATGAATACACTGTTGGTCACCGCCCCCTGGCTGGTAAAACGCACGCCCCTCAAAAGACTTCCGTTCGTGACTCCCGTGGCCGCAAACCCGCAAGGGCCGTGCACAAGATCTTCCATGCAATAGACTTTATTATCGACGGGCGTTCCGTCCGCCTTAACCACCTGGGCCTGAAATCCGCCCTTGAGGCATTTCATGGCGCAGGCCGTGATCACCCCTTCTGGGGCTCCGCCGATTCCGCACAGCAAATCAATCCCGCTGTCTGCAAGGCAACACGCAATGGCTCCCGAAATATCGCAATCCTGGATTAGTTTGATGCGGACTCCAATCCCATGAAGGTCCTTGATTAATTTTTCATGGCGGGGCCTATCCAGAAGACATACCATGATTTTTGAGATATCCTTCCCGGTCGTTGCGGAAACCAGCTTGATGGTTCTCGACAGGGGGTCCGTGAGATGCAATTCGATTTTTTTCGCAATTTCCGGGCCATAGGCGAGTTTGTTCATGTAAAATTCCGCGGTTGAAAAAAGAGACCCTTCATCCGCCACGGCGATCACGCTCATGGCCTCCGGACCGGAGGTGACCGTCGGGCGGGTCCCGTCAATGGGGTCCAGCGCCAGGTCATAATACACCTTTTCCATTTTTGCCAATTTGCCCACCATCTCGCCAGCAAACAAACCATCGCTTTTATCCTTCTTGCCTTCGCCGATCACAATCCTGGCGGAAAACTCCATCTGATTGAGCCGCTCCCTCATGGCCTTGGTCGCCGCTTTATCCGCCGCCTCTTTATTGCCGCTTCCAATCCAGCTCGACGCCGCTATCGCAGCCGCTTCCGTCACCCTCACCAAATCCAGGCTGATGTCTCCCATATTCTCCTTATTTCTTTTCCTTTTTCATCACGGGATCATAAACACGATAACAATTTCTGCCGCCTTCCTTGCAGGCATAGAGCGCAATATCCGCTTTTTCAATCATCCCTTCCACATCTTCGGCATGTCCAGGGAAAGTGGCGACTCCCAGAGAAATGGTGACGCGCAATTTTTCTCCCTTAAGCCCGGGATACTCGAACCCCTCCACTTCCTTTCTTAAGCGTTCCGCGGCCAGCCGCGCGCCCTCAGCATCCGTTTCGGGCAAAATCACGGCAAATTCCTCGCCGCCGTAACGGCAGGGGATATCCGTGTCCCGGACCGCTCGTTTAAAAATTTTGGCGGTCGTGGCCAGCACCGCATCGCCCTGCTGATGGCCGTAAGTGTCATTGAATTTTTTAAAGTGATCAATGTCCGTCATAATCAGGGACAAAGGATGTTTGTAGCGGCTGGCGCGGAGAATTTCGTCATGCAGCTTTTGCCTGAAATAACGGTTGATAAAAAGCTGCGTCAGCCCGTCCGTGATTGCAAGATGATAGAGATTGGCATTGTTAATCGTAACAGCGACCTGTCCCGCCAGCGTGAGGAGCAAGCTGATTTCCTCCTCGGTGAATTTCTCCCCGGTCAGCTTATTCGAAATATTCATCACGCCGATGCAATCCCCTTCAGCCGTAAGAGGGATGCAGGCGATGTTCTGGACATTGGAGGCAGAAGACTGCTTGAAGCGATTATCTTTGCCCGCATCATCCACCACCATATACTGCAACGTCTGCGCGACTTTGCCCGCGACCCCTTCCCCTACTTTGATCTTGGTGCATTCCATTTCCCCGTCGTTGATCTTTTTCTCCGCAATCGGATCAATCCCGCGCACCACCTTCACCTCAAGCGTCTGCGTCTCTTTGTTGAGCAACATGATGGAGCCCTTTTGGGCATTCACAGCATTGCGGCTCTTGTCGAGAATCAAAAGAAGGGTCTTTTTCAAATCATTCACAAAATTCATAGCCTTGGACACATCGTAAAGAACGGAAAGATTTTCCATTTTCTTCCCAAGAGCCGTGGTGGCGCGGGATTTCTGCTGGTCCAGAATCGCGCTGTCAATCGCCACAGCGGCTTGCGTTGCCAGCAAAGAAATAAAAACCAGCTCCTTGTCCTCGTAGGGGGTTCCGTCCTTCTTTCCGCCCAGGGTCAGCACTCCTCGCAACACGTTTTTTACAATCAAAGGCACCCAAATCAGGGAATCGAGCAGATGGAGATTGAATTTCCGGACGACCTTCTCAAAATGATAATTACCGGCAGAATCCTTGATGGGAAAGGGTTCGCCGCCATTCAACACGCGCCAAAAAAGCCCCTCTTCCTCCACAAAGGACACTCCTTTGACTTTTTCCGGATCCAGGCCTATCGAGTACTGATAGGCAAAAGCCTTTTGCTCAATATCATAAATCAAAAGCGCCACATTGCCCGCATCGCTGGTTTCATAAACGGACGAGGCGAAAACGCGCGCCAGGTTATCCATGTCCTGGATGGATATGAGAGACTTTCCCAGCTGGGAAAGCGTAAAAAAATCAAAAACCTTTCTCTCTAAATGTTTTTTATCTTCCCGGCCCAAATCTTTTATTTTGTCTTTATTCTCCTCGGTCATGTTTCTTTTTAACCTCCCACCCGTGCAACGCCATTCAAAATATATTGAACAGCAATCGCGGCCAGCAAAAGCCCCATAAGCCGCGTGATGATTTTAACCGTGATGCCGCTGAACCCGGCAGGCCGGGCCGCCGCAAGCCGCAGAATAAAAAAAGTCAGGAATGAAACAATTGAAATATTCAAAATCAAAACCATGCGATGGGGCAGGGTCACGGCCTGGCTGGTCAAAAGCGTCACGGCCGTAATCGCGCCCGGTCCGGCCAGCATCGGCACCGCAAGCGGCGTCACGGCTATGTCTTCCTTGGCCGCACCTTCCGCCTCTTCCTCAGGCGTTTCCTTGATGGGCGTGCGGCGAGCCTGAAGCATGTCCAGCGCGATTTTCATCAGAACCACTCCGCCTGCGATCTCAAAAGCCGGCACCGTGATGCCAAAGGCCTTGAAAATCAACCGGCCTCCGAGCGAAAACACAAAAAGGACAAAAAAGGTGACCCAAGCGGCGAGCCGGGCCATTCGAATGCGCTGATCGGGCGTGTTGTGCTCCGTCATAGCCAAAAACGCCGGAATAGCCGCCACCGGATCCACAATCACAAAAAGGGAGCCGGCGGAAAGTACCGTGAAATCAAAAAGGCTCATCGGGTTAACTTTCTTGAAAATACCAGCACAAAGAAGGCAATCATAAATGCCCCGAAAAACGCCTCAATCCCGGCGATAAGACGCGTCACATGCATGGGAATGATGTCGCCGTAGCCGAGGGTAGTGAATGTGACTAGGCTGAAATAAAAACTCAAAAAATACTCATGAAGGTTTTGAGAGGCGCTCTGCCCGCGGTCATAGGCAACGATTTTCTCTGCATAGCGCAATCCGGCAAAAAAATAAATCAGGGAAAAAGCCAGCACAACCCCAAACGCACTTAAGAAAACCCTGAAGGTTTTCTCTCCGTAGCCGCACAAAATATCAATCATTTTTGAGCTTACCCGGTCCACAGAAAAAAACGGCTTTTGCTTGCGCCGGCTCACCATTTCGCGGTAGAAAAAAGTGCCCACCTCGCTCAAAAGCCCGGCCGCCGTGAGATGCAGGCATATATTCCGGTAAATTTCCTCGGCTTCGCGGAATTTCACCTTGGCTTTTCTGAAATCGCCGGTGTATTCCAGGTGCCGGCCTTCAAGCTCACTCTGCACCATCCCGTGTTTGCCCCAATGAACCCCCAAAATCTTTGCGCGGTCAAGTTTCACTTCAAGCAGATTGGCGCCCTCCATATCGCATTCCTTGAGATTGGCGCCGCGCAAATTGGCATTGAACAGATTGGCGTCCCGGAAACTGGCTCCGTAAAGGCGGGCGCCTTCCAAATGGGCGCGCTCCAGATTTGCCTTATCCAGATGCGCCCTGACCAGCCAGGCACTTTCCAGATTGGCCCGGGAAAGATCCACGCCTTCCAGATGAGCCCCCTCCAGCCGCTTCTTCGCCTGGATAGCCTGTGAAATTCTTTCCCGCATTTCAGGGGTGTGTTTGGGAAGGTTGCTGTCATGAAAAAAACAAAACAAAGCCTCGCCTTCCCGCGGCTCCTTGCAGAACCCGCCGCCTTCAAATTCAAACCGGCAATGATGTTCTATATTCACAAATTTCACCTCTCTCCCGAATCATCCGGCCGCAATTTTTCCATCTCGATAAATCTTAAAGTCTTCTCGATACGGTCAAGATCAGAAACCGAAGGCCGGACTGCACCCTTTTCAACCTGGGCGAGATACCCTTCCGGCAAACCGCTGTGAGCTGCAACTTCAAGCAGAGAAATTTTAAGCTGCAGCCGGAGTTCCTTGAGTTCAACCGCTGTCATGCGCACTCCGCCTTTATTTTGACTTGTATCTCAATTCTTGAAGATACTCGCCGGTCAAAACCGCCATCCGGTCATAAATTGCCCCGAACTGATTCATGCCAGGGTGCACGGATTGCATCTTGCTCAACAAAGCCGCCTGCTTTTCTCCGGGCAACTCCTCAGCCGCCACAAACTGCTGAAGCCCCAGAAAAGCCAGTTCCAAATGCCCTTTCAAAGGGGCATTGTCCTGACCGGCTTCCTTCAATCCTTCAATCAAAGCCCTCTTAATCTCCTCTTTGGAGTGAGGGAGCTTGCTTTCGGAAATCAAATGGCCAAAACGCAGCTCTTCCGCCACCACTTTGCCGTAATCCGCCACAACATACCGCCACTTCATTCGTTTTCCTATGACTCATTCCCGCGGTTTTTCCTGTACCGGCCCGCTTTCCCGGCCTTGCTCCACGGCCTCACGGACCGCGTCCTTGACCGTCAAGCGTATCATTCTCAAAAATGCCAGCACCGCAACCGTCAAAATCAGGCCGCCCCCCAAAATAGTCCCAATTTTTTTAAGCACGCTGAATCCCCAGTCCAAAACTCCTAGCTGCAGAAGAATAAAAAGACCTACCAGCACAGCAACTGCGCTAAGAACCGCGGGAGACACCCCGAAGGAAGAAAGTTCGCGTTCGAGCTTGGATTTCCAGCCCCGTGTGATGGAAACAACCTGCCACCCTTTTTCTTCCAGATGTTTGCGGAGCGCGTCCTCGCTGGGAGCTTCAAACCAGCAGTAAATAGTTTCGCCCTGGTCGTCGATAAATTTTCCCTTGTATTTCATGGCATCACCGGAGGTTACCCATAAATCATCGGCATTTTTGAGAGTTCATTTAAGAAGGACTGCTTAAAGTCTACTCTCCGCGCGATATTCCGTCAATTCATGTCATGCACAAATGCTGATAAAGCAGGGCGGCCCACTTTCTGCTTTTTTGTTCATAGGAAACGAGGCTGGCTGGAGGAATTTTATGAGAAACGAAAAAATTTCGGGCCTTTTCTTCGCTGTCAAGGCTTAAATCGCCAAGGAGCGAAATCTCGGCGTACGTCAACTTCGCTAGGATTTTGGTACGGATCGTTTCTTCCCTTCCTGGCCGATTTTAACCGTGATGAGGGCGCCGTCTTCCCACGGCCAAAGCATGGCAAGGTATCCGACGCCATTCCGCTCGGTACGGTAAAGCGTTTGGTTGGAACGGATACCGCCGAAACTTTCCGTGACTTTGCGCGCTTCAATCGAAGGAGATTGCCCCTGCGGTTTTGCGGGGACCCCAAAATAATCTTCGAGGATAGGCTGTATCTCATTCCATTGATTTTTGTTCACAACCAATTCGAGCCAGTCGGGAAGATCCGCGCGTTTCTCATCCATGGGCATTTTTTTGACCTGCTGAAGGAATTCGCCAAATGTTATTTTATTCCCGAGCATGGTACCCCTCTGCCCCGGCTGTCCAGGATACGGCCCTCCGCCCATTCCTGTTTCCAACGTTCAGCACCTTTTGTCACGGCCTCAAAAACTGCGGCCCCGACCGCATGCCCCGCCGCCGTGTGTTTACCCGCATAAGCTGCCGGCGCCGCACCCTCCGGCGAGGCAATCACCACGCAATCCGTGCCCGTGCCGGTGGCCGGCAGGCCGGTGACCGAGCTGGGGATCCCGGATGCGAGAATGGCGGCTGTGCGTGCCTCCACAGCCAGCGCCATGGCTTCCAGCATTGCTTCTTCCGAAAGCATTTGGGAAACTCGGCAGAGAATATTCACGGTTCCTGTCTTGTTTAGAAATGCCGGGGGATCACCAACACGCAGGGCATTGCTCAATCCAACGGTCGCAACACAACGCGCTGAGATATCGCCCTGAGACGCTTCAATATCCGTATACGTATCCAGATTACGGCTCGTGAGCAGGCCCACAGCGTTTTCCATGCCGCGTTCCTTCATCCGCTCAAGAAGGAATTCCCTGGGATCAATGACCAGGGACAATTCCTGATTGCGCACCTCAAGCCACGCCACTGCGCTGGCCCGCGAAAAGCCGCCTCCCACAATGGCCCAGCTTAGCATTCGATGCGGTTCCGGCCAGCTGGCAATAAGCCATTTGCCCTCTTTTATGACCTTCATGCTTCAACGTCCTTCACCTGGGATCTTTCAATAATTTATCTACAATAACATTATCTCCTATTTCTATCACCAAAAATTTTAAAAAATGTTTTCACACTTTCCCGTCCATCCCATAAAATAATCGTCATGGTCAAAAAAAAGATCCCTCAACAAATTCATTTTGAAAAACCATTCCCCTTTGATCTTTACCTCCCGGAAGGAAAAGGTCCCTTCTCTCTTGTCTGCATCACGCCTCTTTTGGGCCGGCTGATGCTATTTGAAGATCTCTCGCTCGAGCGCTGGTTTGCGTGTTTTTTCGCGAAGCGAGGCATGGCCGCCGCAGTCATGGCACGGCCTATTTTTGAATTCAATCCAGCGCGCGGACTTGAACAACTTCAGGAATATCTTGATCAATCGGTGAACAGAAACCGGGAAATTTTGAATGTACTCATGGCGCAGGAAAGAATTGACGCGCAAAAAATCGGGAGTCTCGGAATCAGTTTCGGCGCGGTGGTGAATTTGCTCTGGGCCGGGACGGATCCCCGCCTCAAAGCGCATGTCCTGGCTCTGGGGGGCTGCCATCTCGCGGATATCTTTGTGACCTCCCGGGATCCTTTGATGCGGAGTCATTTTGAGGCGGCTCTCCGGAGCCAGGATTGCAAACCCGAAGAGCTTAAAGCCCGTCTCGAAAAAATATTTCTGACCGATCCTTTAAAAATCGCCGCAGATTTGTCCAAAGAAAAAATATTGATGGTGCTCGCTGTCTTTGACAGGGTGATTCGTTTTGAATTTGGCTTGTCTCTAAGGAAGGCTTTGGGAAAGCCGGAAACGGTTTTTCTTCCTCTCGGCCATTACACGGCCATTTTAAGCGCGCCTTTTCTCAGGTGGAAAATGCTTCGATTTTTTGAGGAAAAACTTTGAGGGTTTAAGAGCAGTGCCCGCAGAAGCACAGATTGCGCTGTGCGTCACGACATAAAATTTCTTCGCTTGCCATTTGTTTCAATTTGTAGTGATTCTCACCGTACCGGGTAGCCACTTCAAGCAAGAATTGATTTTTCTTGTAGAAATCATAGGAGGCCCCAATTAGATAAACTCCCAGGAGCGTGGCCATAAAAATAATTAATGGCGTTGGAGTTTCCTTTTGAAGATAAGCAATAGAAGTGTTCATCTTAATTTACTCTATTAAAAAAGATAGCACAATACGCTTTAAATATCAAATATAATAGAAAGTTAAATAGCTAATGAAAAGCCGGAAATTCTTCTAACTTTCTGCAAATTAATGAGTTAGAAGAACTATTTGGAATGGTCCCTGCGGGAGAGATATTTCAGAACATCCTTGATCATAATGATGCTCAAGGGCGTGCCATCAGCCGCAAGCACGGGAAGATGCCTGAATCCGCCCATGGCCATTTTATTGACCGCATAGGCAATCGGGTCGTCGGCCTTCACGTACTCCGGATTGGGCGTCATGACCTCCTCGGCCTTGACCTTGGATAAATCCTTGTTGCCTACCACCTTGCGCAGGATGTCCCGGAAACTGATAATTCCCACCAGTTTCTTTTTTTTATAAATCAGGACGCAGTTTTTATTCTGGTCCTGAAAAATCTTCACCACTTTCTGGATGGAATCAGCCGGACTTGAAACCAGCAAGTCCTTGCCGGTGAGAAGATGCCCAACCGGCGTGGTCATCATCACGCGCTGGTATTGATCATCCTGCCTGGGCTTGGGCAGGTTGCGCTGCATCAGCGAATGCAGGCACTGCATGCAACGGTCTTCGCCCTGAATATTCTCGTATCCGCAATAGTCACATTTGGTATACATGTCACTTCACCGTCCAGGTATTGGAACCATAAATTAAATTTTTCAGATCGCCCTTCCCTTTGGCTTTTGTAATTTCCTCAATCTGCTTTCCCATCATTTCTTCGTAGGCGGGTCTTTCAACCGCGCGGAAAACTCCAAAAGGAACGGGCATTTCCGGATATTCCATTTGCGTCAAAAGATAAGCATAATGAGGCGAAGGGTCTTTTTCGTTGTGAAGGATCAGTTCTTTGGAATTGACCTTGTCGATTTCAACGATTTCTGGCTGGAGCCCCTTGAGACGGACTGACTTTTCACGCTTTTTACCGAAAACCAGGGGTTTGCCATCCTCCAGGTAAATCATGCGGTCCTCACGCGTGTCGCGTCCGATCACGGGCGCGAACGCCTTGTCATTGAAGATAACGCAATTCTGATAAATCTCGACAAAGGAGACTCCCTTGTGTTTGGAAGCGCGGTCCAGCACATAACTCATGTGCGCGGGATCCGTGTCCAGGGTTCTGGCAATGAACGTGGATTCAGCCGCAATAGCGACGCACAGCGCATTGATCGGATGCTCGATGGATCCGTAGGGCGATGACTTGGTGATTTGCCCCACGGGTGAGGTCGGCGAATACTGCCCCTTGGTCAGGCCGTAAATCTGATTATTGACCAAAAGGATATTGATACTCACATTCCTGCGCATGCAATGAATCAAATGATTGCCGCCGATGCTCAAGCCGTCGCCGTCGCCCGTGATTACCCAAATGGAAAGCTCGGGATTCACGCATTTGAGCCCGGTCGCAATCGTAGGCGCCCGGCCGTGAATAGTGTGAAATCCATAGGTATTCATATAATAAGGAAAACGGCTCGAACAGCCGATGCCGGAAATGAACACGTATTTTTCCTTGGGAAAAGCCGACTTGGCGAGCGTGCGCTGCACCGTGGCCAGGATGGAGTAATCCCCGCATCCCGGGCACCAGCGCACTTCCTGGCCGGAAACAAAACTCTCCTTGGTGTAAGGCAAATTCACCGGCGCATTTGCCGGCACATTCGAGGCACTGCTCGTATTCGCAGCGGTCACGGGATTGGTCATAGCAATTCCTTTATCTTGTCCACGATTTCTGCAACTTTAAATGTCTGCCCCTGCACTTTGTTAAAACCTACGGCGTTAATCCCCGGAAATTGATTCCTGAGAAGCATGAGAAGCTGGCCCATGTTAAGCTCCGGCACAAGGACTTTTTCAAAACGGCTCACGATATTCCCCAAATTTTTGGGAAATGGATTCAGATAATTCAAATGCACGTGGGAAATCTTGACGTTTTTTGACTCGAACTCACTGACGGCCTGAAAAACACCGCCGTAAGTACCGCCCCAGCTCAGAATCAGAAGTTTCCCGGATTCCGGACCGCGAAGGGCCGCCTCCGGAATGTCGTTGGCAATACGCCTGATTTTTTCCGCGCGCAGATTGATCATCTTTTGATTGTTTTCCCCGTCATAACTCACATTGCCGGTAAGATCCGCCTTGGCCAGGCCTCCGATCCGGTGCTCAAGACCGGCCGTTCCCACCTTGGCCCAGGGTCTCGCCAGCGTTTCCGGATTTCTAGAATATGGAAGAAACGGCTCCTTGCCCGCTTTGGGATGCGTCACTTCAATTTTGGGAAGTTTGGAAATATCCGGAAGTTTCCACGGCTCCGCAGCCTCGGCCAGATAGCCGTCGGAAAGAAAAATCACCGGTGTCATATATTTAATCGCAAGACGCACAGCCTCAATGGCCATATAAAAGCAATCCGAAGGCGTTTTGGGTGCCAACACAGCTATAGGCGATTCCCCGTTACGGCCATACAAAGCCTGCAAAAGATCCCCCTGCTCCGGTTTAGTGGGCATGCCCGTGCTCGGGCCCGCACGCTGAGCATCAATGATCACGAGCGGAAGCTCGGTCATAACCGCCAGATTAAGCGCCTCAGCCTTAAGGCACAGGCCCGGGCCGCTGGTTCCGGTCACACCCAATTCTCCGCCGAAGGCAGCGCCGATGGCCGAGCCGATAGCGGCAATTTCATCCTCGGCCTGAAATGTTTTTACGCCGAAATTTTTGTACTTGGCTAGCTCCTGAAGAATGGAGCTGGCCGGCGTGATCGGATAAGAACCGTAAAAAAGCGCTTTTCCGGCCAGGTGCGCAGCCGCGACAAATCCGATGGCCGTCGCTTCATTGCCGGAAACCTTGCGGTAAATTCCCGGCTCCTGGACGGATTCTTTCACATGGTACTGGGTCGGAAGGAGCTCCGTGATATCCGCGAAATTGTAACCGGCCTTGAGCGCCATGATATTCCCCTCCACAATTTCAGGCCGCTTGGCGAATTTAGCTTTGATCCAGGCAATGGTGTGATCAAGACTCCGGTCATAAAGCCAGAACATCATGCCGAGCGCAAAGAAATTCTTGCTGCGATCCACTTCCGACGGCTTGAGCGGGAGGTCCTTGAGGGCATTACGGGTCAGTTCAGAAAGTTCAACTTTCAGAACCTGAAAATCTTTCAGCGTATCATCCTGAAGCGGGTTGGATTTCCAGTTGGCCTTGGCCAAATTGCCTTCGAGAAAGGTATTCTCGTTGACAATGATCAGGCCGCCTTTTTTGATATTGCAAAGATTCACCTTGAGCGCCGCCGGATTCATGGCCACAAGTACATCCGCCGAATCTCCGGGCGTGAAAATAATCGAGTCTGAAAATTGGATTTGGAAACTGCTCACCCCGGGCAACGTGCCGGCAGGGGCACGGATCTCGGCTGGATACTCGGGCAAAGTGGCAAAGTCATTGCCCATGATCGCGGTCGTATCCGTAAACTGATCTCCCGTAAGCTGCATTCCGTCGCCGGAATCTCCCGCAAACCTTACGGTCACGGACGAAGTGACACTCCTGTCTTTTTCAACAGTCATCGCTTTCCTTTCTTAACTCCCTCATCCCCCCTCCGGCGTGGCCATGATCTGGTCATGCCGGGGAGGCAGATTGTAAACCTCCGTGGGATAAAACTCGGACAGAAAACGGATCAAGGTACGCACCGAAAGCACATTGACCAGGCTTCCCTTCTCGTCCACCAGGGGGATATGATAAGAATTGCCCTGCCCCATCAAATCAATCGCGGTCCCCACTTCATCCGTCATTTTGAGAACCTGGGGATCCTTCTGCATAAACTCGCTCACGGGCCGCTTAAAGTCCACGTTACGCTCAAGAATTTTGAGGACCACGTCATTTTCCGTGAAAATCCCCACCGCCTTCTGATTTTTGGCAATCACGATATAGCCCGACTTGTTTTCCTGCATGAGCTTCAGGGCATCTTCAATCATGATATCCGGAGGCGCCTGGACAAGCTTTGGGTTCACAATCTGATAAATCTTTTTTTCTCGAAGCAGAACTTCTACCGGTTTGGTTTGCATCGTCTTACCTCGTGTATGTTTACATATATTACTGAATTTACGGCCTGATATCAAAAGAAAGTAATGTCTTCTTTTTGCGTCCGATAATCCGCCGATTCCTAATCCACCAGCAGACGATGTTCACTGAAACTGAAGTATTGGTTATCCCCAACAATCACATGGTCTAGAATCTTCACGGACACCGCGGCGCAGGCCATTTTAAGCTTTGCCGTGATTTCCCTGTCTTCAACACTGGGTTGAATTCTGCCGGAGGGATGATTATGTTATGTGGAGTAAATGATTATGTGATGTGCTCTCGCTAATATCACCTCTCTTTCTTGGTTAAACCCCCTTTGTTCCCATTTTTCACTACACATAACTTGGACCGGGTAAACTCCTTTCCCC
>Ga0209515_10001070_pt1 | contig 47328 bp, 52 predicted proteins | sample Subgroupgradi54m_FD_187454 | JGI IMG/M metagenome (GOLD analysis project Ga0209515, IMG submission 187454) | Subsurface groundwater microbial communities from S. Glens Falls, New York, USA - GMW60B uncontaminated upgradient, 5.4 m (SPAdes)... ... | reverse complement strand
GGTTAACTTCATTCCCGTACCCAGCGTGCCGTCCAGGCTGGAGCGCCATTCGTAAAGGCTGGCCGTGGTGATGGGCCCGGAGAGCGGGTCCCGGGCGGAGGCTTCAAAAAGTATGGCATTGGGATGCGTCACCGAACCGGCCTCCGGACTCAAAAGGGTGATTTCCGGTTTGGGAGCCGCCACTTCCAGAATGGCATGGCCTTCATTGTTGCCCTCGCTCGTTTCCTGGACTAATTGGGTGGGATCCAGAGACACATTGATAGTATAACTGCCGGGAGCGTTCGGGGCCGTCCACAAAAAAGTTTCGGTCTTCGATTCCCACGGGCCGAGCGCTTCCACCCCGTGTCCGGGGATATCCTGGCCGGCGGCCGATACTTTGATCCCGAAAGATCCCGCCCCGGCCGGCCCAGCGTTGATGACTTTCGCTGTAATAGCCACCGGCGCTCCGGGGATGGCGGATTCCGGACTGAAAGTCACTTCGGAAATCTGCAGGTCCGGCGTTTCCGGCGCTTCAGCCCCCGCCGTCCCTCCGAATACATAACGGCTGGCTCCCTGTTCCGCCACACCCCCCTGATCCAGCACTGTGCTTAAAATGCCGTTTTGCTGGTCCGTGAGTTGGCCGACTACATTAGGCTGGCTTTGCTCCAAGTCTACCGCGCCGCGGGCCCAACAATGCCCGGGGCCTTGCGGAAAAAAACAATTGTAATCCCCCAAGCTCTGCCACGCCTGATTGTTCCAAAAGCCCTGATCAAAAGGATGATCAAGACCAATCCCTTTCAGGTTTTCCGTGTCCACCAGATTTGCGTAAGGCAGGTTAGAATTGTTTTTGACCTGCTCCTTGTACCAATGGGCCGCGGCCATAGCCATGAAAGCGGATTTAAGCCGGCTGAAACGCGGATCGACGTTTGGGCCTGAATTATTGAGCTGGGGGACCAGGACAGTACGTGCCCGGTTTTTGATGATGTCCTCCAGCTGTTTTTTGTAAGTCTTACGTCGTTCCGTTATGTCCCGCTTGGCCACATTGCTTAGGCCGAACCCATTCAGATCTATGATCGGCTCCCGCATCCACCATCCGGCGTTGATGCCGAGCTTCACATCATCCATAAAAAACTCATTCCCCGTCTGGCGGGCCTTCAGGGACTCATCCGGCACAATGGTGGCGGCAATGATCCAGTCGGGGATGCGGTTGAAGCCGCTGGCCTGGATTTCTCTCCAGTAGGGGCTGGCTTTCAGGAGGTTCGTCCACGCCGTGAACCCATCCAGCCGTCCTCCTCCGAACAGGTCGAATTTCATAGCCACATCGCCATCGAGCATGGCATCGGCCGCGTCGGTATTCTGGAAAGGGTCGTCAATCTTGGCGAACCCATGCCGGCTGTCCCCGGTTCCCTGGATTTCCAGTAACGTGGCCTGTTTGCGGTTGGGGATAACGAGAGTCTGCAGGAAAACCTTGCTGAGGAAAGCCCGCTCCTCCTCCAGATTGACTGTCTGATGGCCTGAACTAGTCGGTTCCCCCCGCATGACGAACTTGATCTGGCCGCTTTGGGGGGTTATGCGGATGCCGGAGAGTTCGGCGAAGGAAAGGGAGAAGGTCAGGCTGCCAGGTTCTGTAAGCTGGGCAGAAGAAACGTCCAGCGTGTTATTGGCGGTATTCCGTTCCCCCGGGCTTACATTCCGGATCTTCAGCGTGCCGTTGCCGGAAAGGGTTAGCCAGCCGAAGTTTATTTCAACAAGTCTGCTCTCCCCCGGCTCCAGCCTCCCGATTTCCGTATTCCCCAGGCAAAGGGTGAAGTCAAAGCAGACGGTTCCTCCACTGGATGCGACATTGCTGATGTTTTTGACGGTGACTTTGAGTTTGTAATTAAAAGAAAGGGCACTTCCTTTTTCTTTGGTGAACTTAAAGTTATTGTCCATGACAAACGAGAGGTCGGGAACGGGAGTTTCGACCCTGCCAGCCGGTTCCCACTTAACCGCATCGGCCCAGAGGATTTTGCCATGGTTGTGGGTTTCATCCCAAAGACTGAAAATCTGGTCTCGCAATGCCTGGGTAAGGCCGGGCCAAAAGGCGAGCTTCTCAATATCCTCCTGCTTGGTCTGGATGAAATGCATGAGACCGGAGTCAGCGCCATCAACCGTAAATAGCTGATTCTTCTGATCCTGGGTCAGGCCTGCCAAGGCATCGACTTTCTCTTTTTTGAACTGGTTGTCCTGGACTTCGTCGATGAGGCGGATGCCGACCTGGGTGCCGGCGGCAAGAGTATAAGAATGATCACTGAGCGCCACCCAGCCCTTACTGTCCTTTTGATTCAAGATTTTATCTTCATAGGTGCCGTTGTAATAAACCCGGTATTTGGCGGTCTTGGTCGGTTCTTTGTCCTCCGCATGGTCAGGAATATAAACCTTTGGGGTATATTTTCCGGCATTGTCTATCCTGCCTCCCCAAAAGGCCCAGTTCTCCCAGGTCAGAGACGGCTTGTAGCTGGCATGGGTGTAAAAGGCATGGCCTTTGTAGACTCCTGAACCGGTTTCCTCCTTCCAGGGGTTGCCCTGCCGGTTGAAATCAAAGAAGGAAGGGCTCCAGTCATCCACTTCGGAAAAAGAGGAAGAGCTATCCTCATCCGAGGGCAGGAAAAGCCAGGAGCTGGAAGTGCCGTTAGTTGCCGCGGCCCAGGGATCGTTTTTTACATCATCTTTATCACCCCACCAGCCGAGGGGGTCGGTATCAGGAGTTTTTACAGGGGCAGTACTCCAGGTATCCTTTCCTGTGGCGTTATCATGTGTGACTTTATAGAATAATTTATTGACATTGAAATGGAGATGGACACCAGTGCTTGCACCTGTAGTGCCGGCAGTGCCAATGGGATCGCCTGCGTTTATTTGATCACCTACTTTTAGGGAACTTTTTTCTACAAGATGGCCATAAAGGGTCTGATAGTCGGGATGATTATCATGATCAACATCATGCTCTATAATGACATGATTGCCATAACCACTTACCTTTTTTTCAGGATGAATACGAGCTATTTCAAGAGCAGCGTTATAATCGTACACTTCAATAACTTTTCCATCCGCTGACGCAAAAACTTCTTGCCCCTCTCTGGTCTGGCAATTCCTGACAAAAAAATCTAAACCGCTATGGCCACTATAAGAATTATAACCGATAGTCGCTATATTATCCTCAGCAGAAAGATGACTTTTACCTGTGAAAAGAACAATATTGTCAGAAATATTGCCCCCCAATTTCACTTCCGCTTTTTTATAAATCGGATACTGATGATCAAAGAAACTATCAAGGCCACAATAATTATTCCTGTCACGCTTTTTGTAAGGTGATTTTAAAAAAGATTTTTCAGGAGGAGCCTGGATTCTCGACGTCGTGTCTCCCATGACTTCCATGGGGAGGCCGAACCATTTGTCATAGAGGTCAAAGAAGGAGCCGGGTTCAAATGAGATCCAATGCTGGTACTGTTCTTCGGAAGTGGCGAGCTGCCTGAGAAATATTGTAAAATCTTTTGGGTCAAAATATAGTTGCTCAGTAGCATAATCTAATTGAGCAGAGAAGTTATCTTCTACTTTGCGTAGATATATATTAACTTTTTCTTGCGGTAAGCAACCAGAATATTCTTTACCATCGTTAGGACAAATTGTATGGTTTTTGAAGAAATTTTTATTAAACATTTCTTGGGTTAGCCCAAAGGCATTTTCTAATTTTTTTATGGATAAATTGGAATCGGTAATGGCTTTGGCTTTTAATTCCAAAAGAACAAGCAATATTTTTTTATTAATACTATTCCCATTACTATACTCGTCCGCCGTTGTATCAGCAAGCATTTGAGCCGCTGTTTCAGTGTCTTTTGGACCAAAATTCACTGAATAATCCTTTAAAATCCCCGGCTGTGAATCCAGGAAAGTCTGTATAGCCTCCTTTCCAGTAGGGCCAGGAGACGACATACCAAAATCATCCTGATATATCTGCTCAATAATATAATCGATCGTCGCCCCGTCTTTTATTTTGGATTTGAGGTCAGTTCCAGCGCCTGGAGTATTCCCATTATCCGCATTCGCCCCCGGAATGACCCCGGTATCCCCATTCGGGTCGGGCTGGGGCTGTGGTTCAGGCTGAGGAGCGGGTTGAGGAATTGGCTCTGGCTGCGGTTCCGGTTCCGGTTCCACGGCCGGAGTTCTGAGGGTGACCCTCCCATACCCAAAATACGGATCCTTCCCGCGGTCTCCCAGATCTTCCGCGGTGTCGAAGAGTTTTTGGGAAAGCTGGGTGGCGGTGAATCCGGGATTTACCGCTGAAAGAAGCCCTGCGACGGCAGTAACATGGGCGGCGGAAACGGAGGTGCCGGTCTGGTTCCGGTAGGAGTTATTGAGTCCGAGGCCGTAGACATCCACTCCGGGGGCGGCAAGGTCGATGTATCCTCCGAAGTTGGAGCGGGTCCAGCGGCGGTCTTCCTGATCTGTAGCGCTGACGGCAATGACATTGGGGTAGGAAGCGGGGTAGATCATGTCGCTCACTCCCTGGTTCCCTCCGGCGGCAATGACCAGCACTCCTTTCTCCTGGGCATGGGTGATGGCATCCTCCAGGGCTTTGGAATAGGCATACCCTCCGATACTCAGGTTGATTACATTCGCCCCATGGTCAGCGGCCCAGATGATGCCGTTAGCGACATCCCCGTAGGTGCCTGCTCCATGGGAGTCCATGACTTTGACCGGCATGATGGAGCACTCCGGGCAGATGCCGGCGATTCCCTGGGCGTTATTGGTGTTGGCGGCAATGATTCCCGCTATGTAGGTGCCATGGCCGTGATCGTCCTGAGGGTCACTGTCATCATTCACAAAGTCGTAGCCGGGAACGAGGTTCTTGGGTTTATCCGGATGGGTGAAGTCGAAGCCTGTGTCCAGGATGGCGATGGTGACATTCTGGCTTCCCTGTGCGGAAGACGGGGTATTCTGGATGTTGATCTTAGGCAAAGCCCACTGGCGGGAGTAATCCGGGTCATTGGGGGTGATGGTGGGAGCGGCTGTGTCGTTGGGGCTTCTTATGTCATCCTCCCCGCCAAGGCGGGGGGGATCTATCTGCAGGCTCATCAGGTAATTCGGTTCCGCGTATTCGACGTTGGGATTGCCGCTGATCTTCTCCGCCAGCGCATGGATTTCCTGCGAAGAAGCGGCTTCCGGAAGTTTAACCTGCTCGATATTCTCCTGCTTCAGGGAATCCCGCTTGAGGTGTTCGGTTTCCAGGTCGTTCTCCGCTTTGACTGCGCGTTTTTCCGCGCCGGTGGCATCGTCGGTGTACTTGATGAGGAGTTCATCGGGGGCAGCCGCCTGGGCGTAAACGGAACCGGGCAAACCCAAAGAACCGGTCAGGAGGAAAGAGATCATGATGACCGGGAGGAAAAGACGGGAAAGGGGATGACGCATGGGGATAAATAAAGAACTAAAACCGGGAGAGGACGCTTACTTTGGGTTTTAGTTATTGTTTTGGGTTCTGGCGTTTTTTTGGTCTCTTCTGAAAACTTTCTGATTGTCCCGCGATTGGGCTGGAGGATCAAGCAATTCCTGTTGCGTATTCTAAATTATCCTCTCGAAAACCAATTTGGTTCTTTTGGGAGGAAACCTGGTGAGGGATACGGCCCGGGCAAAGGGGTGTATCCGCGATGATGCTGGAGGTGATAATAACGATTTCCTAAAAAATGTCAATAGCATGTTTTTTGTTCTCCTGGTTTACGCAATTCTGATTCCCGTTTTCTATATTGTTCTGTGTCATTGCATCACCAGTTTAACGTCATAGCGGCAAAAACTCAAACACTTGTTTTTTTAAAGCATCCACTCCCATAACGGCCTAAGCTGTATGACGCTGCCGTTTTTTTCTATTGTTCGCTTTTCGTCCCAGGTGAGCACGGTAAGCCCTTTTGTTTTTAACTCGTTTCCCGCTTCGATTAGCGCCTTAACTTCTCTTTTCTCGACATCAGGATTTTTTGCTTCAGTGCAGACTTGAATTAATTCTGTTACTTCTGTTCCTTTTTTCACGACAAAATCGACTTCGCGGCCATTGCGGGTCTTGTAATAAAAAAGTTCCCGGTTCGGTTTGACGCCGCGTTTGGCGAGTTCGGTAAAAACAAGATTCTCCATCAGCTTACCTTTGTCGGGGGAATGCTGAATGGCTTTTGCGCTTACAAATCCGTTATCAACGGCATACACTTTCTTCGGAGACTTTATCCGCTGTATGGACTTTGGCGAATAGCGAAGCAGGGAGAATATCAAGTAGGCGTCTTCCAGGTACTTTGTATATTTTTCGGTTGTCGTTATGCTTTTTAAATTCAGGACATCCTGCAATTTCCGCAGGGTATAAAGAGCGGCAAAATTATTTATTAAATGGGATCCTAAATTTCCTATCTGCGCGGAAAACCGGACCTTATGCCTTTTGACTACATCTTTAAAAAGCAGGGAGTCGAATAGCACTTCAAGATAATCCTTCGGATCAAGGTTGCTGACCACGACTTCAGGAAAGCCGCCGTACAATAAGAACTGTTCCATCAACCGCAGAAGTTCACCGCGTTTTTGGGGCAATGAACTATATTCAGAATCCGCATCAAATTTTTTGGCCCGCAAAAATTCTTTAAAATCAAAAGGTAATATTTCTATCGGCATATGCCGACCGGTGAGATGAGTGGCAAGTTCTTTGGAAAGAAGTCTTGCGTTGGAACCGGTGAGCACCAGATTGTAGCCTTCGCGGTGCAGCCGGTTTACAAACAATTCCCAGGCGGGCAGGTTTTGAATTTCATCAAATAAAATATTTTTTATGTTTCCGTACGCGGCATGCAATTCTTTCATAAGCTCGTCCGTGGCTAGGCCGCCGACACTGGCCAGAACTTCATCATCAAAATTGAAGTACATGAATGGCCGATTCCTCAGGAGCATGAGGGAATAGACCGATTTGCCTGCCCGACGGGGTCCCAGGACCACCTTTATCAAATTCGAATCGAGCCACTTTTTTCCAAAAGAGTCTTTTGTCCTCGTCACATACGGAAGTGATAGAAGCTGTTCTTTCCCCAGTTTTTGCTTTAAGACTATATTTTTAAGCATATATTCATTATACTGGTCAAAAAATGGACTTTTTGACCACTACAGTCATTATACTGGTCAAAATCGAAAAAAGCAAGAGAACCATTTTCTCACTTACGGCTCACTTTCTTCGGCTAATTCTTCCTACAAAACCGCCACTTCTTCAGATGCGCCAGGCGCTGACCGGGTGACATCGCCAAAGAATTTGTCCAAGGCCGCGCGAGCCCCGGATACACCCCCTTCCACGTCGCTGGCAACGCAGAGGGCGCCTTTTTGGCCATCCATTCCACGGCGAATGTAATAGTAAGTTTGCCCGCCTTTTACCTGGACTTTTTGGAGCCAGAATAAGTCTCCGCCAATATCAACCATGTCATTCCCCACCAAATTTTCGGGATTAATGGAAGTCAGCTCAGGCTGGCCGACCAAAGAGACTCGTCCTTCGTTGGAAGGCGCTTTGGCCAAAACTTCGGCTTCACGGGGGGCGCCCTGAACGGCGTACTGCCCCAAACTTTGAACCATGGCCGCCCGCGTGGCATCCACCTGAACATGCGCCTCTCGTTCTAAAGCCGCACGGCCAACATCCGGAGCCACGGTTAGTCCAACCGTTAAAGCTCCAACCCCTAAAGCGTGAGAAACTTTACTCATAACCAAGCGTTAAATCTAAGCCTAGTTTAACAAATGAGTCAAAAAAAGCAACCTTATTCGGCCTGTGGCGCTAACCCAATCACGATTTGAGCGGGATCGGAAGCGCAGGCAAAATCAGGCGAATGGGCCATCACGACAAAGGACGCGCCGGGAGGCACCTCAAGCGGTAGGGTATCATCCACCCGTTCGCCATTGACGAACACGGCGCACCCCGGTTGCGCTTCTACCGTTAAACGTTGTGACACGGGGGTATCGTTACGGTATTCCCGGACCGCCGCGGCCTGCAAAACCCCATCAATCCATTGAGCGCTGTTCAGCGCAACGGTCGACGCGCCAAGACGTACGGGGTCACAATTATCGAAGCGAAGCGTTTGAATTTCCGTCGCAGAGCGCAAAGGCTCATTACTCCCGAAAGTTTGTACGGGCGCCCCGGTATCTATTTCAAAACGATAGGGCGCCGGCTCGGCAGAGCCTGTTCGGCCTAAATCAACATAAACCCGAACCTGGCGATCCCGCGGCAAAACAAAAGTGGCAACCAACTGGTTCCGGAATAGGCTAATCGCATCGGGATTAACCGTTTGTTGATAACGAGTATCAATAACAGGGCGACCCGGACGTACCGGATCATAAGCCACTGCGGTCCTATCCCAATCCTCCGGTACGGCTAAAACCAAGCTGACCCGAACGCGTTCCCGCTCGACACGAGCTTCTGCCGCTTCGGCCACACCCTGTTGAGGTTCAATAACCGCCGCCGAGGGAGCATCATAACCCGCGTCCGCGATTCCCATGTGGGCGTGATCCACCGTAGTACAAGTCGCCAAACCCAAAAGAGCGGCGGTAGCGGCGATGCCAGGACGAGGGGTTTTGGAGAGGGGCATTCTGATTTTTAATTAAAAATTATACCCATCCAAAATATCAAAAGCCCTATTGAGTGTCAAGACATAAAATTGATATAGTGTCAAAATCAAGCGCGGCGAAAAATAGTTTACATTGCCCGCGCGAGGGATTAAACTCAGTGAGTCATTTGATCAAAAAAATATGAAATTTAAAAACAAAAAAGGCCTGCCTGCCGGTAGGCAGGGATTCACCCTCGTGGAATTACTCGTGGTGGTCACCATCATCGCGATTTTATCCGTGACCGCGTTCATCGCCCTCGGCGGCCAAACCCTGAAGGCCCGCAACGCCAAACGCCACGAACACCTGACGACAATTCAAAGCGCGCTGGAGATTTTTGTGACTCAAAGTGCTACCAGCGTGTATCCGACTGATATTAATTCATCTGAATTTACTCCCACTTTCATCTCTGAAATTCCTCGGGATCCCAGCGGCCCCGCCTACATTTACGTCACTGCGGATTCCGGCAGACATTTTCAGCTTGCCGCCACATTGGAAAATGAAAATGGCAGCGGCTATACGGCGCTGGTCGTAGGGAATGCGACGGGTAATCCGATTACGGGCGTTGGCGGTTGCCCGGTGATAAATCGAGGCACCTGTCTACCCTACTCGCTTACTACTCCTTAATTTTTTAAACCCATGAAAAAACTCTTCTTCCTCTTTGCCGTACCCCTGTTGATTCTTTCCGGTTGCCAGTCGTCCTCTTCAATTGATACCGTGTACCAGGAAGGTGCGCCGCTAAGCGCTCCCGTCGCCAATTTTGACCAAACCGCCATGCCCGTCAAAGGAGAACAAATTGTGGTGATGAAAACCACATTGGGAACCATCAAAATCAAACTCTTTCCGAAGTTTGTCCCCAAAACCGTGGAAAATTTTGTAGGACTGGTGAGCAAAGGTTATTACGACGGCCTGATTTTCCACCGCGTGATCCCCGACTTCATGGTCCAGGGCGGCGATCCCACCGGAACGGGAATGGGCGGCGAAAGCCTGTGGGGCGGCAAATTTGAAGATGAATTCAATCCCAACCTGCACAACGTCCGTGGAACGCTCAGCATGGCCAACAGCGGCCCGGGCACCAACGGCTCGCAGTTTTTCATCGTGCAGGCCGCCGCTACCCCGTGGCTGGATGGCCGCCACACCGTGTTTGGCCAGGTGTTTGAAGGCCTCGACGTGGTCGACAAAATCGTGAACGTGAAACGCGACGGCAACGACAAACCGCTCAAAGAGGTGAAGATGACCAAGGTGAGTTTGGGGACGTATTGATACTGAATCTGGTATAGTGAAGGCATGATCCGCGTACGCATTCCACCTTCGCCCACTGGGTTGTTTCACATCGGCACGGCCCGGACGGCGCTTTATAATTATTTGTTTGCCAAGGCCAATAAGGGCGTGATGGTTTACCGGAGCGAGGATACGGATCGTGAGCGGTCGAAACCGGAGTTTGAGGAAAACATCACCTCGGGCCTCACCAAGCTCGGGATTATTGGCGAGGAAGGGCTGCACGCGGGCGGGGCGCATGGACCGTACCGCATGAGTGAGCGCGGGGAGATTTACCGGAAGTATTTGGAAGAATTGGTGGCGGCCGACAAGGCTTATTTTTGTTTTTGCTCGAAAGAGCGGCTCGAGAAAATGCGGGAGGAGCAGACAGCCAAAAAATTACCGACGCGTTACGACGGCGCTTGCCATGGGCTCAGTCCGGCTGAAAGCCGCAAACGGGTGACGGGTGGCGAGTCCGCGGTGATTCGCTTACGCGTGCCGACTAATCAGGACGTCCGCTGGAATGATCTGGTGCGGGGCGACGTGGTGATAAGCTCAGGCGAATTGGATGACTTTGTGATCGCCCGCCGGATCGATGATCCTTTATACAACCTGGCCGTGATGGTGGATGACCATCTAATGGAAATTTCACACGTCATCCGCGGCGAAGATCATATTAGTAACACGCCCAAGCAAATTTTGCTGTATCAGGCTTTTGGGTGGGAGATCCCAGCGTTCGCCCATTTGCCGCTGATTCTGAATCCCGACAAAACCAAGCTGAGCAAACGCAAAAACAAAGTGTCCGTGGATGATTATTTGGCCGACGGGTTTTTGCCCGAAGGGCTGATCAATTACCTGGCGCTCCTGGGCTGGACGCCGCCCAGCGGCAAAGAAATTTTGAGCCTCGAGGAGATGGTCGCCGAGTTTTCACTCGAAAAAGTGCACAAAGGCGGCGCGATCTTCGACATGAAGCGGCTGGAGTGGGTGAATGGGGAGTGGATCAAGCGGGAGATTGAGGGAGATGTGAACGCGTTTTACGAGCGCCTCATGTTAGATTCCCGCCTACGCGGGAATGACAGTTTGGTCAAAAAAATCCTCCGCGACCCTGATTTTGCCGGGCGCTTCAAAAAACTCTCTGAAATTCCCGAGGCGCTGGCGCCCTTTTTCGAATTGCCACCGTACGACAAAGCGCTTCTTTTGAACGAAAAATTCAAGGTGACGCCCGACATTTTAAAAACCGTACTCGCCGCAGCCATCGCAGCTGTCGAAAAACTGGAATGGGTAAAGGGTGATGCCTCCGCCGCCCCCAAACTCTCCGACGCCATGATGGCCCTGGTCGGCCAATTGGGCCTTAAAAACGGCCAAGTCCTCTGGCCGCTCCGCGCCGCCCTTTCCGGCTCCGAAAAATCCCCCAACTTTGCCACGCTGATGGTTTATTTAGGCAAAGAAGAAGTGCTAAAAAGGTTAGAATTCGCTTTGAAAAAAATTATCTAAACCGCTGATGGCAAAGTTCAGCCTCCAGCCGGATGTTCAATTGTTTTTGATTAGGCATAGGTCTTGGGTGTTAAGGTTCCAGACCATATCAAAAACGCTAGCAAAAAGCTAGCAAATCTTATATTGGCCACAGGATGGGCACCTGATAGGTAGATCAGTGAACTTCAAGGGACGAATACTTGCGGGACACTTGGGAAGAAGATTACAATTGAGCCATGGCAATTAAGATTATCAAACATCCCATTCCGCGCTCGGAAATTGAAACCATGGCCAAGACCCTTTTTGGCGATCTGGTGAAAGCCGTGGTAGACATTGAACGCGGCACCATGGCAGTCGATATGGAACTCCACGCGGATGGAGAAACCTTAATGCTCGAAAGCGGCTCACAACAGAAAAACTTATGGGGCATTAATCTTTATCCCGGGCGAGGCGAACGGGATTTTATTGAATTTGATTCCATGATCAATATCCGGCCTCAGCAAGGCAATCGGTCCCGAAGCGTGGAAGATCCAAACATACAAAAACAAATCATCACTATCGTCAAAAAACTGATCATCTAAATCCCATGGATCCGCAACACAAAACACTGGCCGAAGGCCGCTGGAAGTCGCTGACACTGTTGGAACAGCTGGGAAATATCGGCTCCGAAATCAGCCGCGCTATTCGTTGGAAGGAAAAAGACGCGTTGCTTTATGAAAAAGCTTTTTATCGCGCCCTGGAGCTGATTGACCTGACGCTCGCGGATTCGCGGTGGAATCATCGTCTAAAAGAAGTTGCCCGTCTGCGCGAACTTCTGTGCAGGAACTACATGGAAGAACAAACTTTTAAAACCGATTTCGCGACCCTAAATGATTATTGCACATCCTTTGCGCTGGCGGCCCGGGCTTCTAAATAAATAATCTCCAAATCGATGGACATTCTGATTCAAAAAAACGTGGCGCTCAGCCAGTTTTGCACCTACCGCACGGGCGGGCCGGCGCGGTTTTTGGCGGAGGCGGTGGATATTCCAACGATGTTCACCCTACGCGAATTCGCCAAACAACAAAACGTGCCCCATCTGATTCTGGGCGGAGGCAGCAATGTGCTTTTTGCCGATGAAGGCTTTCCGGGGCTGATCATTTTGAACCGCATGAACCGCGTATTTTTCCACGGGCAAGGGCTGGTAACGGCCGAGGGCGGGGTGAATCTGATGCGGCTCATCCTCACGGCGGCGGAACAGAATTTGGGCGGTATTTCCGGTCTCGCCAATGTCCCGGGCTCCGTGGGCGGGGCGGTGTACGGCAACGCGGGCATCCCGGACATTTGGATCGGCAATGTGATGATGCACGCCACCATCCTCCCCAGCGACCAGAATAAACCCATGATCGTCCCGCCGGACTACTTTGAATTTGGCTACCGCGAGAGCAAAATCAAGCGCACCCGTGACATCGTGCTTTCCGCCACGCTCAAGCTGACGCCCTGCCCCAAAGCGCTCATCCAAAGAGAAGTGCATGATTACGTGAAGGCGCGGGCGCTTAAACAACCCGCGGGCGCCTCGTGTGGGAGTTTCTTTAAAAACCCCGGTACTTTCCCCTCGGCCGGCTGGCTGATCGAACAAAGCGGATGCAAAGGGATGCAGGTCGGCGGCGCCCAGGTGAGCGAAAAACACGGAAACTTTTTCATGAATACCGGAGGCGCAGCCTCCGCTGATATCTTAAATCTTGCCCTCAAGGTTCACGCCATCGTCAAAGAAAAATTCAACGTGTCGCTGGAACCCGAAGTGCAGATCATTCCGAATAACCCTTTCAATGGTCACTCTGAGCACTAGCGAAGAGTCTCCTCGTAACCGAGGGGATCCTTCACTTCGTTCAGGATGACATTGAGTAATATGCTCCAACGCAACCCCAACTCCCACAAGGGCGATAACGGCAAAGTGATGGTGATCGGCGGAAATGAAATGTTCCACGGCGCGCCGCTCCTGGCGGCCCTGGCGGCCGAGCAGGCGGGGGCGGATTTGGTTTACCTCTGGCTGCCATCCTGTCACGCTCAGGTGGCGCGGACGTATTCGCTGAACCTCATCGTCCACACCTTCCAGGAAACGCATCTGTCGCCTGCCGACGTTAAAACCCTGCTCCATTTTGCCGAACAAACCGATGTCGTTGTGATCGGCCCGGGGCTGGGGAGCCATCCCGACACCCAGAAGGCCATTAAAACTTTTTTGACGGAGCTCCAGGTGCCAGCCGTGGTGGACGCGAGCGCGCTCCTCCGCATCACCCAATTCCCCAAAGGCAGTGTGCTCACGCCCCATCGCGGGGAATTCACCGCGCTCACCGGCGAGGAGCCCGAACCCGCCCACGTGCAAAAATGGGCCAAAGAGTTCGGAGTGACCATCGTGTGCAAAGGCCCCAAAGACATCATCTCCGACGGCAAAGATGTGGCGCTGAATGAAACGGGCAACGCCCTGATGTCAGTCGGCGGCACTGGCGACGCGCTCGCGGGATTCATCGGAGGCCTGATGGCCCAGCATGTTCCCGCGTTCGAAGCCGCCGAACTCGCCACGCGCCTGTGGGGCCTGGCGGGGGACGAACGGGCCAAAACTCACGCCTCCCTTCGCGCCGAGGATCTGCTCCCCATCATCCCGGAAATGCTTTTTAAAAACGCCTGATGCTCCCCTTCCCCCTTTTTAAGCCCTTCGCGAACCAACTCGTCGCCGGTTTTACCACGCGGGAAGAAGGCAATTTCAAGGAAGACCAACCGGCGTTTTTACCGAGCCTCAAGCGCCTCAGTGATCAACTCGGAATCACCGAGCCCGTCACCAGTTATCAGGTGCACGGCGACGCGATTCTGGTCATCCAAAAACCCCCCGTCCCGCGCCCCACGGGCGACGCGCTCATCACCCGCACGCCCAACCTCCCGCTGATGGTGAAGGTGGCGGATTGTCAGGGCGTGCTGATCTTTGATCCAAAAACCCGTACCATTGCCGCCGTGCATTCGGGTTGGCGTGGATCGGCGCAAAACATCGTCGGCAAAACCATAACCCGAATGGCGGAACTCGGCTGTCGTCCCGCGGATTTACTCGTGGCCGTGAGCCCTTCTATTGGCCCCTGCTGCGCGGAATTCACCGACCCAATCCAGGAACTCCCGCCCGACTTACACCCCTTCATCCACGGAAAGAGGGTTGATTTTTGGGCCGCAACAAAGGCACAATGCTTGGGCGCGGGCGTTCCGGAATCCGGAATTGAACTCCCCACCGAATGCACCCGCTGCCACGCCGACCGTTACTTCTCCCATCGCCACGGCGACCCGGAGCGGATCGGAGTGTTTATCGCCCTGTGTCATCCTGAGGCGTAGCCGAAGGATCTCCCCCATCACCCATGAACTTCCTACTCATCTTACTCGTCAATGTGATCCGCATCCTCAAATACGCCCTCCTTTTGCGCGTGCTCCTCTCGTGGGTACAGCCCGACCCTTCAAGCAAACTGAACCAAGTGCTTTCTCAAATCACCGAGCCGATCCTTGGCCCCCTCCGCTCCATTCTCCCCCGCACGGGGATGATCGACCTTTCCCCGCTTTTGGCCTTTTTTGCCCTCGATTTAGCGCAGTTTGGGATCATGCGTCTTTTCGGTTGACTTCGTACTCCTATTTTCATAAAATCATATAGCTTGTTTTGGTTGCCGTTTACTTTTTAAGTTTGTTTTTATCACGAAGCACTTACGCAAGAATGATCAGATCCGCGTGCCTCAGGTCCTCCTGATTGATGGGGAACAGAAAACCGTCGTCAGCCATGAGGAAGCCATGAGGCTGGCCAAAGAAAAAAATCTGGATCTGGTGGAGGTAGCGCCCATGACCAATCCCCCCGTCTGCAAGATCATGGATTATGGCAGCTACCTGTACGACCAAAAGAAGAAAGACCGCAAACAACGCCAGGCCAGCAAACAAACCGAAACCAAAACCATCCGCCTCAGTATCCGCATTGGCACCCACGACGTGGAGGTCAAAGCCCGTCAGGCGCGTAAGTTCCTGGAAGCCCGTCACATCGTCAAAGTCGTCGTGATCTTCAAGGGTCGGGAAATGTCCCACGCGGATCTGGGAATCGAGAAGATGAAACAATTCTTCGCCCTCGTGGAAGACATCGCCAAAATGGAACAGGCCCCCAAAAAGCTGGGCTACCAAATGCTCATGATTCTTAATCCCCTCAAATAATTTTATGGCTAAAACCCGAATCGGAAAAGTCGGCAAACTCCGCACCCGCAGCAGCGCCAAAAAACGGTTTAAAAAGACCGGCAAAGGTCTGTTCGCCAACCAGCGCGCCGGCCACAATCATTTGCTCCAACAGAAGTCTAAAAAGAGCAAAGGATTGGCCAACCATACCATCATCACCAGCGCCGTGTATCTAAAGGCGCTCAAACGCATGCTTCCTAACTAAACTTTTATGCCCCGAGTCAAACGAGGAGTCACCACCCGCGCCCGCCACAAGAAGTTTTTCAAAATGACCAAGGGATTCCGGGGCCGACGCCGGAATACCATTAAATTGGCCAAAGCGGCTTCCTACAAAAAGGGCCAAAACGCCTACATCGGCCGCAAACTCAAAAAGCGGCAATTCCACAGCCTCTGGGTCACCCGCATCAATGCCGCCTGCCGCGCCGCCGGGTTGAACTACAGCCGCCTGATTTACGGCATGGAACTCGCGAACATCCGGGTGAACCGCAAAATGCTCTCCGACCTCGCCGCCCAGCACCCCGAAACCTTCGCCGCCATCCTGGAGCAGGCCAAAGCCGCCCTGCCCCCCGCAGGCCAGGCTCCCGATTTGGAAGCGCTGAAGCAAAAAATGAAGGCTTAATCTTGCTTTCTATGCCTATCTCATATATACTAGATATGTATTAGATATTAAATATGTCCGTCGTTAACTTCTCCATCACCGATGCTCTCGCCAGGAATATTGGAAAGGCAATCAAAGAACTTGGCTTTTCCAGTCGTGCTGAATTCTTCCGCGCGGCGGCCATTCATTTTATCGCAGAACAAACAAAACATCTAACACCTGAAGAGCGTATGGACGTATTGAGTGATGCCCTAGATGAAGTCGTTCGTCGAAAATTTAAAGGTAAAAAACTCCCTAGCCTTGAAGAACAATTAGCAGATATTTAGTATGCAATTTATCCTGAGTGAACATTTTAAGAAGCAGCTGAAACCGTACGCACGAAAATATAAGCATTTCAAACGGGACTTAGCGCAGTTTTTAGAGCAATTTGATAAAAGACAAGCCGTTCACTTAAGAAAAGGAGTCTACAAAACAAGAATGAGAATCTCCGATATGACGAAAGGAAAAAGTGGCGCTTTTCGTTTAATCATCCACATTGTTGAAACAGATAATGTTCTTTTGCCTATAACACTCTATCTAAAGAATGAACGAGCTGATATTAGCGCTGATGAAATTGACGAACATTTAACAATCGTCTTAGCCGAAGTCGGTATGATATAAGTCAATTTTGCGCCTCCAGCCACTTTTCCGCGTCCATGGCAGCCATACAGCCATCCCCTGCAGCGGTGACAGCCTGGCGGTAACGATGGTCCACGCAATCCCCCGCGGCGAACACGCCGGGAATATTTGTCATGGTGTTTTCCAAGTGCAAAACGTAGCCGTTTTCATCGGTTTTAATCGCGCCATCCAAAAACTTTGTCACCGGGTCGTGCCCGATGGCCAAAAACATGCCGTCGAGTTTTAGCTCGGAAAGGGCGCCCGTTTGCGTGTCTTTCAGGCGCAAACCCGTGACACTTTTTTCACCCAGCACTTCATCAATCGTTTTATTCAGCATAAACTCGATTTTCGGATTGTGCTTGGCGCGATCCAGCATGATTTTACTGGCCCGGAAGCCCTCGCGACGATGGATCACGTACACTTTCGACGCGTGATGGGTCAAATAATTGGCTTCTTCCATGGCGCTGTCTCCACCGCCAATCACCGCGACGATTTTGTTTTTGAAGAAGAATCCATCACAGGTGGCGCACGTGCTTACTCCCTTGGCCCACAAGCGCTGTTCCGAGGGAATCCCGAGCGTGCGGGACTTGGCCCCCGTGGCAATGATCACCGCCTTGGCCTGATATTGCCCATCGTCAACAGATACGGTGAAGGGGCGTTTGGAAAAATCCACCTTGGTGACATCGCCTGTCACATATTTTGTGCCAAACCGCTCCGCCTGGTCGCGCATTTCTTTCATCAGCGCCTTGCCGTCGATCCCGTCATGAAACCCCGGGTAATTTTCGATCACCGTGGTGGTCGTCAGCTGCCCCCCTGGCTGCCAGCCCTCAAAAAGCAGTACGCTCAAATTCGCCCGCCCCGCGTACAGCGCCGCCGTGTACCCCGCCGGCCCCGCGCCAATGATGATCAGATCGTATAAGTTGGACATAACGAAAAGAATTATAGCATAAGAGGAGCTTGGCGCGTTTCACGGCCATAACGCATTCTATATAGTTTTTATATATTTTGCGTTATCCTCTGGAGGGTGCCCACACCCAAGAGTTCATCTTTCAAAACAGTTAGGTTTTGACTAAATGTATAGGTTTTGATATAATTTGTATAGGTTACTAACAATAAATGTATAGGTTTATATGTCAATTCATGATTTCAGCATTGGAGATTTGGCAAAAATGCTCAATATTTCAATTCAAACATTGAGACGATGGGGCAAGTCGGGCAAACTCGTGGCAACTAGAACTCCAGCCGGGCAGCGCAGATACTCAATAGAAAGCATTAAAAGTCTTTTGGAAAAAGATTTATTTTGGAGCGCAAAGCTATGGGCAATGGCCGGTGAATCGGCACCCAATGAAATATTGTATTGCCCAATAAAACCCTTATTCGAAGCCCGCAACTCAGCCATGGAAAAACTCTTAAAACCAAAAATTGGCGAAGTTTATTCAATCATATCCAGTTCAGCGGGGGAAATCGGCAATAATGCCTTCGATCACAACCTGGGGAAATGGCCGGACATTCAGGGTCTCTATTTCAATTATGATTTCGAAAAGCGCCAAATCGTATTGGCCGACAGAGGCTTGGGCATTTTAAAGACGCTTCAATACACCGTCCCGAATTTATCGGACCACAAAGAGGCCTTGTATATCGCCTTCACGGAAGTGATAACAGGACGGGCGCCTGAAAAGCGCGGGAATGGTTTAAAATACGTGCGACGCAACGTTGAAAATGGTTACTTCAAATTAAAATTCCAAACAGGCGATGCTGAATTGAATCTCAATGCAGGTGAAACGTTGTCACGGGATAACATACGCAAAACCAAAGAGAAAATCCAAGGGTGTTTAGCGTTCATTGATTTTTAACCCATTCAACTATGAAAATTCAATTAAAACAATTCGGTGAAACGCTTTCTTCCAGAGAGGCTGGCAAAGCCGCCTACGCTGAATTTTTACCAACACTGGAATCGCTTGGTCCAAATGAAATGGCCGAAATCGATTTTACAGGCGTATCATCGTTATCCCCCTCATGGGGTGATGAATTTTTGAGCCCTTTGGCAAAAAAACTTGGTGATAAATTGATTTTACTGCCAACAAAAAATTTATCGGCCAACGCGACACTTGATTTGCTTGAAGATATCCACGGAATAAAATTCAACCGATCCTGACACTATGTTTTCCTTTTCCGTCGTACCACCTTCAACTGGGCCAAGGCTTTGCTGAGCTGCGCGGCGGCGGAGGCGAATTCCTGGTCAGAGAGGCGGATTTTGCCGACCTCATGTTCTTTGAGCACCCGTTCGGCGTGCTCGCGGACCTTCAGGGCCTCTTCCTCGTTGATGTCATCGATGCGAAGGGCGCTGTCGGCCATGATACTCACGCGGCTGCCCGGCTTCACTTCCATAAAGCCCCCCGAAATGGCGATGTAAATGTAGTCAGGCGCGTAAATGCCCTGGCCTTCATCCACTTTCAGTTTCAGCTCGCCGGACTGGAGCGCCGTGATGAGCGGAATATGGTTCGGCAATACGCTGATTTCACCGGATTTAGTGGGCGCAGTGATTTCTTTGACCTTCCCCTTGAACAGGGTATTGTCGAGCGTCACTAGGTCCAGGTCGATGTAGAGTTGTTGAGTCATAGTGTCTGAATGTCACTCTGAGTCCCGCAGGGACGAAGAGTCTACGTGTCACTAGTAATCTGGAAGACTCTTCACTGCGTTCAGAGTGACACATGGTTATTTGGCCGTCACTTCCTCAATGGTTCCTTTCATGTAAAAAGCTTCTTCGGAGACGGAGTCGTACCGGCCTTCCAGGATGCCCTTGAAGCTTTTGACGGTGTCCTCGCGTGAGACGTATTTGCCGGGCGATCCCGTGAACACTTCGGCCACAAAGAACGGCTGGGAGAGGAATTTTTGGATTTTGCGGGCGCGGGTGACAATCAGCTTGTCGGTGGGCGAAAGTTCTTCCATGCCCAAAATGGCGATGATGTCCTGTAAATCTTTGTAGCGCTGGAGGATTTTTTGGGTTTCGCGGGCGACTTCGTAGTGTTCCTGGCCCACGATCGACGGTGAAAGCACGGTGGAGGTGGAATCGAGCGGGTCGACGGCGGGGTAAATCCCCAGTTCCGCGAGCCCGCGGGAAAGCACGACGGTGGAATCCAGATGGGCAAAGGTGGTGGCAGGCGCCGGGTCGGTCAGGTCATCCGCGGGCACGTAGACCGCCTGCACGGAGGTGATGGAGCCTTTTTGGGTCGAGGTGATGCGTTCCTGCAACTGGCCCATATCCGTGGCCAGGGTGGGCTGGTAACCCACGGCGGAGGGCATACGGCCCAAGAGCGCCGAGACTTCCGAACCGGCCTGGGTGAAGCGGAAGATGTTGTCGATGAACAGGAGCACGTCGCGCCCTTCCTGGTCACGGAAGTATTCGGACATCGTGAGGGCGGAAAGTCCCACGCGCATACGGGCTCCGGGTGGTTCGTTCATTTGGCCGAACACCATGGCCACCTTGTCGATGACTCCCGAGTGAATCATTTCGTGGTACAAGTCATTCCCCTCGCGCGTGCGCTCCCCGACCCCGGCGAACACCGAGTAGCCCCCGTGTTCCGCCGCAATGTTGTGAATGAGCTCCTGGATCAAAACGGTTTTTCCCACGCCCGCCCCTCCGAACAAGCCGACCTTTCCCCCTTTCACGAATGGCGCGATCAGGTCGATGACCTTGATCCCGGTCTCAAAAATTTCGGTTTTGACGTTTTGGGATGTGAATTCCGGCGCGTCGCGATGGATGGGCGAGCGCTCGGAGCCCTTGATTTGGCCTTTATCGTCGATGGTTTCCCCCAGCACGTTCAGCAAGCGTCCCAAAACCTCTTTGCCCACGGGCACGCGGATGGGGGCGCCGGTATCGGCCACGCTCATCCCGCGGCGCAGACCATCGGTGGAGGTCATGGCCACGGTGCGCACTTCATGGTCGCCGATGTGCTGGGCGGCCTCGAGTACCAGGGTCTTTTCGCCCAGTTTCACCTCGAGCGCGTTAAAAATGGCCGGCATCTGGCCCGGAAAATGGACATCGACGACCACGCCGATGATTTTGCTGATGGTGCCGGTTTGGATAATGGGTTTAGCAGTCATAGGGTTAAACGGTAAGAATTAAATGATTAAATTTTAAATTATCTTTTGAGCGCTTCCGCCCCGCCCACAATCTCTGAAATTTCCTGCGTAATGGAAGCCTGGCGGGCTTTGTTGTAGGTGAGCGTGAGATCGTCGATCAAGTCCCCGGCCGCCTCCGTGGCGTTCTTCATGGCCACCATGCGGGCGGATTGTTCCGAAGCGTAACTTTCCAGGTACGACTGGAAAATCTGCATTTCCACCATGCGCGGCAGGAGTTCTTCCAAAACCTCGGCGGGGTTGGGTTCAAATAAATATTCATACCCCCATTCCTGCACTTCTTTGACGGGAGTATTCCGAACCAATTCCCGCATCGAGTGCAGCAAGTCGCGACCGAGCGGGAGCAGGCGTTTAACGATGGGTTTTTGGTTCAGCACCGAGACAAAATGGCTGTACGCGATGTACACTCGGCTGTACCGGCCCAAGCGGTAATCGTCGAAAATATAGCGCATCAGGGGAACCACGTTCGTAAAAGAGAGGCTCTCGGGAATATCGGAAAAATCGGCCACTACGGGGTGGCTCAGCCGCGTCATCATGTCGCGTCCCTTTTTGCCGAGCGTCACAAAGCGGAAGGTTTGTTTCGGGCCGATTTCCTCCATGAATTCAATGGTCCGGCGGATGACATTGGTATTCAGCGATCCGCAAAGCCCTTTGTTGGAGGTGATGACCAGCACCAGCGACTCATTGCCCTCGGGCTGGCTTAAAAGGTAATGGGGGTAATGTCGGATTTTTTCCGAGACCGCGGCCAGGATCTCCAGGGCCTTTTCCGCGTAACTACGGGTGCGGAGCGCTTGATCTTGCGCTTTGCGCATTTTGCTGGCCGACACCATTTGCATGGCTTTGGTGATGGAGCGCGTGCTCTTGATGGATTTGATCCGCCGGCGAATGTCCAAACCTTGGGCCATGGTTAAACGAGCGATTTAAAAAGTTCTTTCACTTGTTTTTCAATCGATTCCGTAAATTGTCTTTCTTTCCGGAGCTCTTCCGCCAGCGCCTGATGCGTGGTCGAGAGCCGTTCATAGAGTTTCTGCTCCGTTTCCGCGATCTTGGCCACCTCCACCGTATCCAAAAGCCCGTTGACCGCGGCGTAAATCAGGCAGACCTGGAATTCAAACGGCAATGGGGCGAATTGGTTTTGCTTGAGGATTTCCACCAGTCGCTTACCGCGTTCCAGCTTTTGCTTGGTGCCTTCATCCAAATCGGAACCGAACTGGGCGAATGCCTCGAGTTCCCGGTACTGAGCCAGGTCGAGGCGCAGACGCCCCGCCACTTTCTTCATGGCTTTGGTTTGGGCGGCGGATCCGACGCGCGAGACGGAAAGCCCGGCGTTGATGGCCGGCCGGATGCCTTTGTAAAAAAGGTCGCCTTCCAGGTAAATCTGTCCGTCCGTGATGGAAATCACGTTGGTGGGAATGTACGCGGAAACGTCCCCGGCCTGGGTTTCGATGATCGGGAGCGCGGTGATGGAACCTCCGCCACACTTCTTGCTCATTTTGGCGGCGCGTTCCAGCAAACGGGAATGCAGGTAAAACACGTCTCCCGGGTAAGCTTCACGTCCGGGCGGGCGGCGCAGCAGGAGCGACATTTCACGGTACGCCACCGCGTGCTTGCTCAGGTCGTCGTACACCACCAGCGCCTCTTTGCCGTTGTCCATAAAATATTCGGCCATGGCGCAACCCGCGTAGGGGGCAATGTAGTTCAGGGGGGCCGGATCGGAGGCCGTGCCCACCACCACGATGGTGTGGCCCATGGCGCCCCGCTCTTCCAGTTCATGCACAATGCGGGCGACCTTGGATTCGCGCTGGCCAATGGCCACGTAAATGCAGATCACGCCCGTGCCTTTTTGATTAATAATGGTGTCGATGGCGATGGCGGATTTACCGGTTTGGCGGTCGCCGATGATGAGCTCGCGCTGGCCGCGGCCGATCGGGATCATGCTGTCGATGGCCTTGATGCCGGTTTGGAGAGGCGTATCGACGGATTGGCGCGTAATGACCCCCGACGCGATGCGTTCCACGGGGTAAAAGGTTTTGGTTTTGAGCGGGCCCTTGCCGTCCACAGGCATGCCCACGGCGTCCACCACGCGGCCGACCATTTCCTCCCCCACCGGAACTTGTAAAACCTTGCCCGTGAGTTTGACTTCCATGCCCTCATGGATTTTTCCGTAATCCCCCAGCACCACCGCGCCGATGCTGTCTTCTTCCAGATTAAGCGCCAGTCCAAAAATGCCGGTGTCGCCGAATTCAATCATTTCCGACATCATGACGTTTTTAAGGCCGTAAATGCGGGCCACCCCGTCTCCGGCCTCGATGACGTAACCCACTTCTTCAATTTTTGAAGAGAGGTCGGCTCCTTTGAGCTGGCTTTTAATATTTTCCAGAATAATATTGAGTTTTTCCTTGGAATCGGGCGTGGAAGTGGTCATAAATGGTGAAATTTTAAATGACAAATTTTAAATTATAAAACAATGGCTTGTTTGACTTTACTGAGCTTGGCCTTGAGGGAGTCGTTAAAAACAACGCCGTCAATGCGGAACACGGCGCCCCCCAGAAGATCCGGGCGAACCGTTTCTTCCAATTCGACTTCCCTGGCCTTCCAAGCGCTTCGCAAATCCGCCTTCAGCTGGTCGCGTTCCGCCGAGGTCAGGGGCTCCGCCGAGTCGACGTGAACCGAGGCGATGCCAAGGGCTTCATTTTTGATGGCCTGGAGGAAAATCGCGACCACGGGCAATTGTTTGAGCAAGCCTTTTTGGATGAGAAGCCTTAAAAAGGGTTTTACCGCGGCGGGGGCTTCCAGCGTTTTGAGCGCCACCTCCATCCATTGCTCTTTTTCTGCGAGTGAAATCTGGGGATGGTTGAAAAAATCCCGCACCTCGGCAGATGCCGCCATCAAAGCGGCAAAGGATTGCAGGGCCACGCAGGCACGCGCTGCCTCAGCCGAGTCATTCTCGGCCGCGAAGGACCAAAAGGCCTGTGCGAGGGTTTTGGGTTTCAGGGTCATTGGGAAAGGGGTTGAGCCTTCAGCTCTTTAAAGGAATCGGCGACCAGGGAAACGCGGGTGGGCTTATCCAGTTTTTCCCGCAGAAGTTTTTCCACCACCACCACGCTGGTTTCCAGGATGTAATGCTGGATGTCGCCCATCATTTTTTCCTTTTCCTGGGTGATGGTGGCCTTGGTTTTTTCCAGCATGCCCGTGATGTCCTGATTGGTTTTGAGGATCAGTTCATTCCGGGCTTTTTCACCCACTTCGCGCGCCTGGGCCAAAAGTTCATCGGCTTGTTTTTTAGCGCCCCTAAGCCGAGCTTCAATGTCTTTTTCCAGAGCCTTGGTCCGCTCTTCAATCGCTTTGACCTGCTTCAAACTATTTTCGATCTTATCCCGCCGCAAATCGAGGATGTTCAAAATCGGCTTGTAAGCGAACTTATAAAGGACAAAGAACAGAATCCCAAAATTAATCATTTGGGCGATGAGCAGGTTGGCGTGAATACCAAACTTTTCAAATATTTGTTCCATAAAAAGGGAAAGATTAGACGAACTTCAAGACGAGGGATACCACGAGCGCGTAAATCGCGATGGCTTCCGCGAAGGCCAAGCCCAGGATCATGTTGCCCTGGATTTTACCCGCGGCTTCGGGATTCCGGCCGATGGAAGTCATGGCGACGCTGGCAATCCAGCCGATGGCCAACCCGGGGCCGATGGCGGCCGCGGCCATGATGATGGCGATAGCAATTTCTTTAGACATAAAAATAAAAAAGTTAATAAATAATAAATTAATGCGCTTCCCCGTGAGACACGGAGACGTTAATAAACACAAGGGTTAGCATCGAAAAAATGAGCGCCTGGATGAACCCGGCGAACAGCTCGATGCCCATGAACGGAATCGGGGCGATGAACGGCACGAGGGAAAAAATCACAATCAGAAGCACATCCCCGGCAAAAATATTGCCGAACAGGCGGAAGGAAAACGAGAAAATTTTGACGACTTCACTGATGATCTCCAACAATCCCACAAAAAACAGGATGGGGCTCTTGAAATTGAAAAATTTTTGCAGGTAAGGCGCTAGGCCGACCGTCCGAATCGAAATCGCCTGGATGAAAATCACGGAGACAATCGCAATGGCCAAAGTCATGTTCAGGTCGCTGTTCGCCGAGCGGAGCAGGGGGACAAATACCTCTTTTCCCTCATGCACCTCCTTCAATCCGATCGACCCCATGCCCGGGAAAATGCCGAACCAGTTGTTCAGGATCACAAAGAAGAAAAACGTCACAATCACCCCGAACGCCTGCCGGGCCACCGCCCCGCGCCCCACCACGCTCTCGATGATCGATAAAAAACCCTCTACGATCATTTCGACGAAATTGTAAAAGCGGTTTTTAAGGTCATAACCCGTGGCATGGATGCGCCAGGCGACGAACATCAAAAACAGCATCACCAGCGTGGATGCCACGAGCGTATTCGTGATGACAAACGATCCAATATGACCAATGACTTCTGAGTTGAGGAAAATTTCCATAATTATTTGTCGGAGAGAATCTCCTGGATCCTTTTATAGAGCATGATGCTCGAGACCCCCAGGGCGATAAACAAGCCGATGAGGATGAAGAGGGGAACAGTCCCGTACTTTTTGTCGAGCCAAAGCCCTAAACCGATCAGCCCGATGAGCGGCAGGGCGATGATCAGCCCGAACTCGATTCCGAGTTCCAAGAGGTTGGTTTTAGGCATACAGCGGCAAAAAGCCGCCTGCTTTGTAACACAGGACTCAACAAAGATCAAGGGTCTAAAAAATTACTTGGTTTTGGCCAGAATCTTTTTGAGTTCTTTTTTAGCCTTTGGGCTAAATTCACCAGAAGGGCTTAATTCCCCGGCAAGGGCCAACGAGCGTAAAAAGGCGGAAACAGTGGGAAAGCGCCTCTGCATGGCCCTTCTGGCGATTTCTTTGCGTTCTTCTGCGCTGCAACGAAAGCGCAGAACCTGTTCCTTTTCAAATTTTTGGTTCTCAAGGATTGTATTGGGCAAATCCATAATCAGTTCCAAAAGATCTTCATTGGCAAATTCCTGGTCAATGCCTGCCGCTTCGCATTTCACATAAGTGAGATCATCCCCCACGGGTCTTAAAGTGTAGGGATACTGTTTGCGTCCTACCCTGATGGATTGTTCAATGATCAATTCTTTTGCCATTATTTTTAGGTTTTATGAATAAAATTTCAATGAAATCAGCAGCGTCTTTTTTATAATGATTCAGACAATCGTTATTGTGAATGGGGAATATCAGCAGGCGAGGGAACAAAGGGTGCTTGAATTTAACATGACTGCCTTTGCCCTGAATTGTTTGACAGCCAAAATGCAGGAGAATACGCTCGATTTGAGAAAAGCGCAGGCTGGCTGGATTCAGGAGAAACCTAAAAATCAATCGGTTAATACTCGGCATCTTTTAGAATACAAAAAATTCATTTGTAGCTACATTATAGCTTTTATGGCTACAAAGTCAAATGGAAATCTTTATCCGTGGCTCAACTCCAGCCACCAGTGAGCGACCCCAAATATCACCCCAAAATCATTGCCAGAATTGTCACCACAATTTGAACGAAAAGCGCGACTATAATCTTGCCTTTTCGCTCTGAAAAAGTAATAATTTTATGTTAATATTTAACCTGATTTTTTATGGAAAAAAATGAGCAATTGTTGCATGAAAAGTTTGTGAAGTTTGGGGCCAATGCCAAAGAGTGGATGCGCAAGTGCGTACTGCTTCTGCCGGAAGTCAACCGGTACTCCATCTGGAAGAAAAAAGGATTCGGAAGTATTTACGAATACGCGGCCAAGCTCGCCGGGATGAGCCGAAATACCGTGGAGGATGCCCTGAGAATTCTGGAGAAAATTGAAGATAAGCCAAACCTCCGGCTGGTGGCCGAGCAAAAAGGCCTTGGAGCCGTGCGTCCGGTGGTGTCTCTGGCAACAGATGAGAATGAGAAGTTCTGGGCAAGAAAGGCGGCTTCGATGAGTAAAAACACTTTGGAAACGTACGTGCGTGAATTTAAAAGGCAGGAAGAAGAAAGGCTCGTCAGGGCGCCGCTTGACGCTGTCACCGAAACCACTGCCAGTCGCGCTCGTCCCGGGACGGACGCGAGTGGGCAAGAAGAAGTTCAGGCAGTCAAGACCGCAACAGTGGAAATTAAAATGGATTTAGACAAAACGACCGCCGAAATGCTCCTCAAACTCAAAGGCAGTGGCGACTGGAACACACTGATGCAGGAGCTCCTCAGGTTGCGCGAAGAAAAACTGGCGGCCGAGGAGCCAATACCGGTGGTGAACGCCAAGCGTTACATCCCCGCGCGAATCAAACATCACGTTCTCCAAAAAACCAATGGGCAATGCGCGTATCCAGGGTGCACAAAGCCACACAAAATCCTCCATCACACTCGACGGTTCATCCTGGAGCCCACCCATGACTCCAAAACCCTGGTGCCGCTTTGCACCGCCCATGAACGGCTAGCCCATCAGGGGTTGATTGAACATGAGCAAGGGGAGCCCGAGAGCTGGCGGGTGCGGCAGGAAGCGGATCGGGACAAGGCGATCTATGCGGTGGATCGGAGGGTGATGCAATATAGAAGATCACGTGAATTACAAAATGAGGGAAGGGCTTGGGATCACCCTGTTGAAGGCAATCGAGAGGCCGAGCCAGCATGGTTCCGAGCCGAAGGCGAGGAGGGCGAGGCCGAACGTTAGTGAAATCGAGTCGCTGGACGAGATGAACGTGCCTGAAATAGGGTGATCCTAAGCTAGAGGGAAGGTTTTGTAATTCACGGCAAACTGGTTCATGGTTTTCTACTCAACTCCAGCCACTCCCTCACCTTCCCCGGAATGTCCATCAGTTTCATTTTTTCAATGACGATTCCTTTGGGTAGCGCGTCCAAAAAGAGTTTGCCAAAGTCTTTGGTCGTCACGCGGTTATCGAGCACCACCAGGGCGCCAAAATCTTTCCGCGAGCGGATGAGGCGGCCGAAGCCCTGTTTAAAACGCAAAATCGCGCGGGGCACGGAGTATTCCATGAAAGAATTGCTGAACAATTCCTGGCGGGCTTTAAAAATGGGTTCGCTGGGCACATCGAAGGGGAGTTTGTGGATGACCAGCGCTGTGAGCGCTTCGCCCCGGATGTCGATGCCTTCCCAAAAGCTGGAAGTGCCCAGGAGCACCGAGTGGGTGGGGTCTTGCAGGTACGCCTTCATGACCTTGTTCCGTCCGCCGCTCACGCGCTGACCGATGAGGCGCGTGCCCTGAACTTCGGGCCGGTTCATGAGTTCCAGGTACAGGGTTTCGATGGCAGAATAGGCCGTAAAAAGCCCCAAAATCCCTCCGCGCAGGTTTTGGATGAGGCTGGCGAAAAAATCGCTGACTTGGGCACGGCTCTGGGGAGCGGTGAGGGGCAGCATGTCCGTGGGGATCAACGCGTACGCCTGGGCTTCAAAATCAAAGGGGGAATCCAGTTTCACCTCCTCAAACCGGTCATCCAGTGACAGCATGTTGCGGAGGTACGTGAAAGGCTTGCCCTCTTCGCCCGCGCTCACGCTGAGCGTGGCAGAGGTGAGGATGACGGATTTTTTTTGGTCGTACAGCGCCTCTTTTAGGCGCGATCCTACCAACAAGGGTGCCAAGTGAAGTGAAACGACGCCCGAAAGGCTCGCGGACATCCACCGGATAGACGCGCCAGCGTCCTCCCCGCCAAAAAAAGTTTTTAGGTTCCCCAGCTGTTCTTCAATGGTTTCCATTTCTTGCTTCAATTCATCCGTGGTGGATTCGGGCAGATTGGCTTGCTCCGCCAGCGGGCGCAGGGATTTCAGCCACTCCCGCACTTTTTCTCCCACTTCCTGCATCGAGGATTCCAGGTTCAGCCAGTCGGGCATACCAAGCACCGCCCGATCCACGAGCAGGCTTTCCACATAGCCCGAATTCGGCACGTTGCGGTTCACAAACAGCGCCACCACGCTGAAAAAATTGTCGATCCGCTGTTCCAAATCGGGAATGGCCGCCAAAACGGGTTCCAGCGAACTGAAGGGAACTTCCGGATGGCGGCGATGAAAGTCTTCGAGATGATTCCGGATGAGTTTGATGGGGAGCGAAACGCTTTCCTGAGTGACTTCCACCCCAAACGCGTCGGTGGCGGCTTCCTCAAAGTGATGGGCTTCGTCAATCACCAGATATTGGTATTCAGGCAAAAGTCCGCCCCCGCTCTCAAGGTCGGCGCAGAGCAACGCGTGGTTGACGATAATGATGTCCGCCGCTTCGGCGATTTCACGCGCCTTGTGCAGGTAACATTCACCGAAAGATTTGCACTTGCTGGGCGAGCAGTATTTTTGATCCGAACAAAGTTCAAAATCCCAAATCAGCGTTTCCTCGCGCGTCAGATGGATTTCGGCGCTATCACCCGTTAAAGTTATCGCCTGCCATACGAGGATTTTGGTGAGGAGCAGCGCTTCGATGTCGCTGTACCGCGGCCGTCGCTTAAACTCGGCGAGCCGCCGCAAACACAGATAGTGACTCCGGCCTTTCAGGAGCGCGGGCCGAATGCCCGGGTGGCCCGTGGCTTCCTGATAAATTTTAGCAAGAAGCGGCAAATCTTTTTCGTAAAGCTGGCTCTGTAAATTCAGCGTGTTCGTGGAAATGACAATTTTGGATTTGTTGGCCAGGGCGGTTTCCGCCGCCACCGCCAAATAAGCCAGCGACTTGCCAACGCCCGTGGGCGCCTCGCAGATCAGGTGATAGCCCTGCCCAAAAGCATTTTTGATTTGCCGCGCCATCTCCAGCTGCTGCGGCCGGAATTCATAGCCCTCCAGCACCCGCGTGGCCATGCCCCCCTCACCCAGCATCACTTCCGGGTCGAGCGGCTTGGGGGGAACCGCACTTGTGTCATTCCCGTGCCCATGTTTGTCATTCCCGCGCAGGCGGGAATCTGCGCTTTTGGCCTTGGGTCTAGATTCCCGCCTGCGCGGGAATGACGGCAGGTCAAAAACCACACTCCCCTCCCACGCAGCCCGCGCCAAGTGGCCCCGGATCTCGCTCAATAAATCCTCCGAGAGCGCTTCGATTTCGTGGATGATGCGCAGAAAAAGATCTCGCGTGGCCTCCACGTCGCCCATCGCCCGATGGCGGGCCGTGTGCTCAATGCCCAGATCCGCGGTCAGGGATTCCAGGCTGAAGCTCGCCGATTCCGGAAAAACGATTTGGGCGAGCTGGACGGTGTCGATGAATCCCAGCGTTTCCAGTTTCGCTTTTTGCGCTTTCAAAAATCCCACGTCAAATTTGATGTTGTGGCCCACCAGATACGCGTCGCGGAGCAGTTCCTCGGCTTCACCCATTACCTCTGCCAGCGGCCGCCCCTTTTTTTGGATCTCTTCATCCGTAATCCCCGTGATGGCCGTGATGATACGCGGCAGAACGTAATCGATTTTCACCAGCGAATCCATCCGCGCCACTTCGTGGCCTTTTTCATAGCGAATCAGCGCCACCTCGATGATGTCATTCACCTTGGGATCAATGCCGCTAGTTTCCAAGTCGAGCACGACAAAAGCTTTTTTGAACATGACCCAATTGTAACCCAAAGCGCCTCGGTCTTCTAGGCGGCCACAACTTGTCTTGGAACAGACTGGGCGTCCTCCCCGGACTGACGAATCATGTGCTGAAGCAAATCCAAATTCATTCGGCGATCCGGCGTATGCCCTTCTCGTTCGATAGCCGCACTCAGTTTTGTAGCAACCGCAATAATCAGGGCGCGATCTTTTCCTAAAACCGGTTGAATTTCAGCCAAGTTAGTTGAAAACTTCATCAAACAGGCCGTCAGCAAATCTTGATAGACAGGCATCTTCGCTCCACGATCGGAACGAGAAAGTCCCAAAGTCAGCCAGTGAAGCGCTTCATCACGACGCCCTAAATTTAGGGTGGCTTTGGCTAGAAACGAGATAACGGATTGTTCGGGAAGCTGCTCAAAAACCTCCTTTCCCCACTGCAAAGTTTTAAGCCATAAACCCAAGTTCCCAGCGGACCGGGTCGCCAGGATCAAGACATCTCGTCTATCCGTGGACTTTAAATCAGGCAATGCTAAATAATGCTCCGTCAGCCTCAGCGCCACAGCGTGCATTTGATGGCCATAGGCCTGCAATAAAGGAATATGAATGGAAGGAGGATGTAAAAGGTATTTTGGATCACCTTCCAGCAAATCAGCCATGATAGTAGCCCCATCGTCGTACGAATCGCCATAAGCATCCAACGCAAGCTGGACCGCCCCATTCCAGTCGCGCACTTCTTTGCCGGATTCAAATGTCACTTCAGAAGAAGGTGACTGCACTGTTAATAACCTGCAAATAGGATCCTCAGCGGTTAAAACTTTCAGACGCCCTTCTTCAATCATCTCTAAAGTGGCATCCCGAAGCGGACCCGGTTCGCGATTAAGCAGGGCGTCATATCCGGATCTACATTCGGGAGTACCGTAACCACCTTTTAAAGCGCGTTTTACAATGCGGCGAAAACCACCGATAGTACGAATCACTTCAAGGTCTTCTTGGTTTTGAAGTGCCGCAGCCACCGCCGGGTGACGCTCCCATTCGCTCATGATTTGCTCGGGGGAAGGCATACTTTAAAAGTAAGGTATTATTATACGATACCTATCCTTTTTTTACAAATTGCCTAACCGCGTTTTACTTCAATAATTTCTTGAGAATAGCAGCGGACGTCGCCAATTTCTGCTTCTCACCCGCGCTCAGGGCTACCGGCCAGACTTTTTCGATGCCCTGGCGCCCCAGCACGCAGGGTACGCCCAGGCAAACGCCGGTGATGCCGTAAAACGCTCCCGGTTCGGTGGAGAGCGGAACGATGAGTTTTTTATCGTGCAAAATGGCTTCGGCCAGCTCGGTGAGCACCACGCCAATGCCGTAGTAAGTGGCCCGTTTGCGCTGGATGATTTCGTAGGCGGCATGCATCGTTTTTTGTTCAATCGCCTTCATTTGGGCGGGCGTCAGGAGTTTTTGGGCGGGCACGCTGGACACATTCACCAAACTCCAGGGGACGAATTCGCTGTCGCCGTGTTCGCCCATCACGTAGCCGTGCACGTTGTGCAGGTTCACCCCCACCGCCTGGCTGATGTTGTAGCGCAGGCGCGAGGTGTCGAGCGACGTGCCCGAGCCAAACACCTGCCCTTTGGGCAATTTGATTTTGCGTTGGGCGACCGCCGTCAGAATATCCACGGGATTGGAAACGAGGATCACCACCGTGTCCTGCCGCAGTTTTCCCATGCCCTTGATGAGACCGTTCAGCACCGCCACATTTTTATCCACCAGTTCCAGCCGCGTTTCGCCCGGCTTTTGCGGCGCCCCCGCCGTGATGACGATTAAATCCACATCGCGGCAATCCGAAAGTTTTCCGCCCCGCACATTGCCCGTTTCGGTGCCGATCAGCCCGTGGCTTAAATCCATGACTTCGCCCTCCTCGCGCTCTTCACTGGCATCAATCAAAATCAGCTCTGCCGCCAGCCCCTTGATCATGGCCGCGTACGCAAAAGAGGACCCCACCATGCCGGTGCCGATAACCGCGATGCGGGTTTTGAAAGATTTCATTTTTATTTTGGTTAGAACAAATGCATTTTAGCACTCAACATGTGCTTGCACTAGCGATACTAAATTGATTTGTCTACAATGTCTCCGTATGCAACCAGGCTACTCTCCCTACGCGGCGCGGAAGCAAGAATCGCGATTTCATCTGCCTCAGTTCAGTGTGGGCTTTAAAAAGGGGCTGATGATTGTCTTGGGAGTTTTCTCAGGGCTTTTCATCCTTTTTTACCTCTGGCTTGGGCCGCTGCGGTTTTTTGTGAATCATTATTTTGGACTCACCTTTTTCAGCAAAAATTATCTCGTCCTGCTCCAAAACAATTACGAGCTCCGGCCGGGGGGCGGGTTTATTACGGCGTACGGGAATCTGGACACTTTGCTCGGGTTTCCCCGGGGCATGGCGTTCCACAATTCGTATGAAATCGACACCACTGGCGCCGTAAAGGCGCCATATCCCCAGGAGGATTTCCTCAAAAACGAGTGGTACCAGGGCTACACCTTCCGCGATGCCAACTGGGAGGCGGATTTCCCGAGCGCCGCCAAAACCCTGATTGATTTTTACCAGAAAAAATTCCCCGGCCGCGATGTGGACGGCCTCGTGGTGGTGAACTTCAGCCTGATCGAGAATCTGGTGGACGCGTTCGGCGGCATCACGCTCAACGGCAAAACGTTCACGAGTCAAAACCTGTTCACAGAGCTTGAATTAGCCGTGAATAACGTGGATCGCCACAGCGAAGATGCCCTGGCTGGCCGCAAAAACATTCTGGGTGATTTGGCCGCCACGCTGATGGGCAAACTCAAGTGGCATCCGGGAATCGCCAAGAGGGTGATTTTACAAGGCCTCCAAAACAAAGATCTTTACCTGTGGTTTAAAAGCGACGGACTGGAACAAAGCCTGCAGGATCGCGGCTGGGGCAATGCCATGATTGTGCCGGAGCACAGCGATTTTTTGGGAGTCAATCTAGCCAATCTCGGCGCCAAAAAAGCGGATCGTTACATGGAACGGGAGGTGCATCAGTACATCAACCTCACCAAAGAAGTGCCGGAGGTCACCACGGAAGTCACTTTGCGCTTTCCCGGATTCACCAATAGCTACAGCGACAATTACAAGGGTTATTTGCGCTTGTATATTCCCAATTCCGCCTCGGTGAAAGAAAGCCCGGTGGATAGCGTTGTGGAACATCAGGGGGATTTTACGGTCATTGGCGCCAAAGTGATCATCCCGGCCGGCAGTAAGGCCACGCTGGCCTACACGTACGCCCTGCCCCGCACCCTGCGCGTGGCGGAGGAATACTCCCTGCGCCTGCTGCGCCAATCGGGAAACGACATGACCTACGACGTCACACTGGAGGGGCCGCCGGATAGCGCCCTAATCAGCAATGATTTCACCATCCGCGAAAACCGCGCGCATTGGAGCGGAACTTTGACCGCCGACCGCGATCTGCGCCTGAAATTCCTCGCCGACACAACACCTCCGTATCCCCTCGAGCAAAAGTTTACGGATTTAAATACGATTGAAGTCGTCTGGAGCGAACCTTTGGCCCTCGCACCCGCCCAGGATCCCAAACATTATTCGATTGCCGACACCAACAAGGTGAATCAGGTGGCCGACCAGGCGCAAGTGAGCTCGGTGGAGCTCGTGAACCCAAACCTGACCCGCCTCCACCTCCAAGGCGTCGCCCGTCAAGCCCTGGAGCGCTACACCCTCCAACTCACCGATCTGGAAGATCTCGCCGGCAATAAAATCGATCCTGACCCTAAAACAATCACCGTCGTGCAACGATTCTCAGCAGATTCACATGAACAATATTAATTCCGATCAATCTCTCGTGGTTATCGATGCCACGAAAGGATTTACATCCAAAGGTACTTTTGGCAAGGCTTTTGGCGAACAAGATTCTTTACCCATTGATGAAACTTTTAGGAGATTAGAAGATTTTATCGATGTTAATAGTCGTGTTTTAACCACAAGATGTTTGGTTAGATCTGTTTACCCAGCTGGTAAATTTATTGAAGATCCGAAATCACCTCTATATCATTTATGTGTGAAGGACAGTGATGATTTAGAAGATGCTATTCGTATTAAGGGACAATGGTACACCGTTCAAAAATCAGAAAATGATACAACAACTGAAAGAAGTTTTACGGACTGGCTTAATAATGAAATTACCCAAAGGGGGAAAAGAGGCTTCATTGTTACAGGTTCTACGCTAACCACTTGTATAAGTCTCACTGCAATGAGGATGAGGCAGGTTTTGGACGATGCCAATAAAGAAAAAACAGATATCATTGCGCCATTAAACTTGATTGGAAGTCGCGCAAGTCATGCAAAAAAAATGGATGGCGGAAAATCGAGAATAGATCGAGTTATTGAAGAAATGAGAGATAGAAGAATTAGAGTAATTAATGCGTTAAATTAAAAAGCATGCCAAAATTTTGACGGCAACTCCAATTTTCCGTATACTAAAATCGCTTCCATGCTAAAAAAAATTCTCAAAAAAATTAAACAAGTTTTTCCAGCTCCCGTGGCTCACGCCCATTGCGATGGCCCGTGTGGTGTGTACGATCCTTCGAGCGCACGGGTGGCGGCCGAGGCGGTCTTGAGCATGACCAAAAAACTCCTGGCGCTGGAAAAGCCTAAAGACGGCGACGCCAAGGCCATGCTGTCCTTCAAAAACACTCTGATCCGCTACGTTCACATCAAAGAAGAACAAGCGGAGCTTGCTAAGCGCGAACTTTTGATCCTCTGGACCGATTATTTCAAACCAGCCCATCTGGAAGCGTTCCCCACTCTCCACGACACGTTTTGGAAAGCCGCGAAGGCTTGTTCAGCGTGCAAAGTGGAGGTCAGCCTGGAACACGCGGAGGAATTGATGGCTAAAATCAAAGAAATTCATGGAATTTTCTGGAAAACCAAAAATCGGGATGTCGCCTGGGTCACCGCCAGTTAAACCCGCGGGCTTCAAAGAAATCGCGCTGTGGCTCCTCGGGCGCCGCCGCCGTTTTCGCGTGGAAGGCGATTCCATGCTGCCCCTGCTTCGCTCGGGCGACGAGGTGCTCGTAAAGCCGACCAAAACCCTATCCGTCGGAGACATCGTCATCTGCCGCCATCCGATTCAATCGGACATAACGCTCATCAAAAAAATCGCATCGATCGAAAACGATCAAGTGACTCTTGCGGGACTAAATAAGAGTGCGAGTTCAGATAGTCGCAGTTTTGGCTCAATCGACAAAGCCCTGATTTTTGGCTATATTACTTCCGTATGGAAATAGCAAAACTCAGGCAACTACCGAGGATTCCTCGGTAACTGAATTTTTATTCAATTGAATTGACAAAAAAGTATAACAAACTTATCCTAAGTTAGTATTTTTTTATAACTTATAGTAACATTACTATACATGGATCCTAGAACAAATCCTTATTCGCCTGGAGCGGGAAATCCACCCTATGCACTTGTTGGACGTGACGAGATTATTGAAAAAGTCTCTATCGAATTAGATCGTTGCCGCAATGGCTTATCCTATCGTAGCTTTTTAATGGTTGGGTTACGTGGAGTTGGTAAAACAGTTCTATTAAATCATTTAGCTATAAATGCCGAAGCCAATGGTTTTGCTGTTGTATCTATCGAAACACCTGAGAAACGCTCGTTGCCAGCATTACTTGCTCCATCACTTAGATCCGCCCTACTAAAATTAGACCATTTAGCCGCAGCGGGTGATATGGGGAAAAAGGCTTTAAAAGTTCTGGGTAGTTTTATAGGAGCCATGAAGCTCAAATTTAATGATATTGAGCTAGGTGTAGATTTAGGAAAAGAAATGGGCTTAGCTGATTCTGGAGATTTTGAGAATGATCTCATTGAGCTTTTCGTGCAGATAGGTTTGGCAGCTCAAGAGCGCAAGACCGCACTTATTCTCTTTATTGATGAGGCCCAATATATCCAAGAGGATGAATTTGCTGCTCTTATTATGGCATTACACAAGTGCACTCAAAACCAATTGCCTATTGCAATGGTGGGCGCTGGATTACCCCAATTAGTAGGACAGGCGGGAAAAGCCAAATCTTATGCGGAAAGATTATTTCAGTATCCGGAAATTGGCCCCTTAGACGATAATGCCGCACGAAGCGCACTTACAACGCCAGCTTTAAAACAAAATGTTGAGTATACCGCAGAAGCTCTGAAAGAGATTTTATCACGGACAAAAGGATACCCCTATTTTTTACAGGAATGGGGCAAGCATAGTTGGCAATGTGCTCAAAGTTCTCCAATTACGAAGAATGACGCACAACGGGCAACCCTAATTGCAATTGCTGAACTTGATGCTAGTTTTTTCCGGGTCCGTTTTGATCGACTGACTCCTAGTGAAAAAAAGTATCTTCGTTCTATGGCAGAACTTGGGGTTGGGCCGTATAGATCAGGTGACATTGCACACCTTTTAAAGAAAGAGGTACAGTCTGCAGCGCCCACCCGAGCAATTTTAATTAGTAAAGGAATGATTTACAGTCCTAGTCACGGTGATAATAGCTTTACTGTACCTTTGTTTGACGGATACATGAAGCGCGTGATGCCTATACTGGAAATTTAATTATGGACTACTACAAAACCCTCGGCGTGGAAAAAAACGCCACGGAAGGGGACATCAAAAAGGCGTACCGCAAGTTCGCGCATCAGTACCATCCGGATTCGAAGGGAGGAGGGGATGAGAAAAAATTCAAAGAGGTGACGGAGGCGTACGAAGTGCTGAGTGACAAGCAAAAACGCCAGCAGTACGACCAGTTCGGCCACGCGGCCAAAGGCGCGCCGAGCGGAGAAGGCGGAGGAGGCGGGAACTGGGGCGGATTCGGCGGTTTTAACGTGAATGATTTTCAGAATGTGAAATTTGATTTTGGCGACAATCTGGGAGAGGTTTTTGATACTTTTTTTGGAGGAGGCGGACGGCGCGGACGGGCAAAAAGCGGCCCGGAGCGGGGAGAGGATCTGGAAGTGGTGATCCAGGTGAGTTTTGAGGAAGCCATTTTCGGGGCCACCCGCGACATGGAACTTTCGCGCCTGGAAAACTGTGAAACATGTGACGGCAATGGGGCCGAACCGGGAACGGAGATCACCACGTGCGAAACGTGCAGCGGCACCGGGCAACAGGTCCGCCTCCAGCGCACGCCGTTCGCGGCCGGCGCCTGTTCTAACTGTGAAGGCAGCGGCCGGGTCGCCAAGAGAAAATGCAAAACCTGCAAAGGGGAAGGCCGAAGCCTGAAAACCTCCATCCTCTCCGTCAAAATCCCCGCGGGGATCAACGACAAATCCACCCTCCGCCTGCGCGGGAAGGGTGAGGCGGGTCAAAAGGGCGGCGAGGCGGGGGACTTGTTTGTGCATGTGTCGGTGGCGCCGAGCCGCCAGTTTGAACGCCACGGGGAAGACATCCACACCACCCAATCCATCCACCTCCTGCAGGCCGTGCTGGGCGACGAGATCCCTGTGAAAACCGTGCACGGCGAGGTCACTCTGCGCGTCCCCGCCGGCACCCCCAGCGGCAAAGTGTTCAAGCTGAAAGGCAAGGGCGTGCCGCGGGTGAATACCGATCACCTGGGCGACCACCTGGTCACCATCCTCGTGGACATTCCCGAAAAACTCTCCAAAAAAGACCGCGAGCTTTACGAGGCGCTGGCCACCGAATCCAAGCTCCGCATCAAACCGCAGGGCAAAGGGATTTTCGGCTGATGGACGATGGACAAGGCGTCCTCAATTCTCTATATTTAACCAGCGATGCAAGATTATTTAAACCAAAAACGATCGGGGGCCCTCCGGGTGGTTGGGCTGGTGATTTTGATTCTTTTCGTGTTCATGCTGGGCTGGAACGCGGGCGTGAACCACGCGGAGCAAAATAAACTCAACCCTACCCAAACGGACGCGCTTTCGGCCACGGGCGAGCTTTCATCCGTGAACATGCAGCTGTTTTGGGACACGTGGAACATGCTCTCGGGTAAATTTGTCGACCCCCATTTGCTCGACACCCAGGAGATGATTTACGGAGCGATCCGGGGCATGGTGGCGTCGCTCGGCGACCCGTACACCGTGTTCATGACCCCCAAGGAAAATAAGGAATTCCAGAATAACCTGGAAGGCACGCTCGAGGGGATCGGCGCAGAACTGACGCTCAAAAACCAACTCCTCACCATCATTTCCCCCGTCAAAAATTCCCCCGCCCAGCGCGCCGGCATACAGCCGGAGGACATCATCCTCAAAATCAACGGGGAAATCACCAAGGATTTTACGCTCGAGCAGGCAGTGAATAAAATCCGGGGGCCCCGCGGCACGTCCATCACCCTCACCCTCATCCGCAAAGGCCACGACCAGCCGTTTGATGTCAAAATCCTCCGCGACACGATTAACGTGACCAGCGTGGAGTGGAAAATAAAAGAAGGATTCGCCTATCTTTCCATCAACCAGTTCGGCAACCGCCTGAGCGAAGAGTGGAGCGACGCGGTGAATAAAGTCCTTTCGCGGCACCCCAAAGGCATTATTTTGGATCTACGATTTAACGGCGGCGGGTTTTTGGACGGGGCGGTGGAAATCGCGTCGGAATTCATGGACAAAGGGCTGGTGGTCACCATCAAAAAACGCAACCCCGCGGACAATGAAGAGATCAACGTGAACGGCAAAGCCCGGCTCGCCAGTTTGCCCCTGGTGGTGCTCATCAACAAGGGCAGCGCCTCCGCGTCGGAAATCGTAGCGGGAGCCATTCAGGACCAAAAGCGCGGTACGGTAATCGGCGAAAACAGTTTCGGCAAAGGCACCGTGCAGGAAGTGGTGAATCTGCTCGGCGGCTCCAGCCTGCGGGTCACCATCGCCAAATGGTACACTCCGAACGACAAGAACATCACCGAAAAGGGCATCACGCCCGACATTGAAGTCAAACGGACACCGGAAGACTTTGAAAAAGGGCGCGATCCCCAGCTGGACGCGGCCATCGAGTACCTGAAAAAGCATTAATTCAAAATCAGCGTGTCGCCTACTTCAATCAGGTGGCTTTTGGCGTACCCCGCCGCCACTTCCAAAACGTATTTAATGGGCTCGGGGGAAAGCGTGTTGGGGCATTGCAGGGCTTCTTTGGGACAGGGCGGCACATCGTGCGCGATGGATTTGATTTTCATATCCCCTCCGATGAACAGCATGTCCAGGGGGATGCGCATGTTTTTCATCCAGAACGAGACGAGCTGGGGTTCCTCAAACACAAACAGTTTTCCTCCATAGGACGGAAGCGACCGGACAAACATCAGGCCCTGCCCCCGCTCTTCCTCCGTAGTGGCCAGGCTCACCCGCAGGCGGTGTTCCGTCTGGGCGGTCTGAATGCGGATGGGGGTGCGGTTATCGCGGGTCTGGACCATAAAAAGCTGTGTGCCAAGGGCTAAAAAAACCACCGCGGCCACCCCTGCCGAAACGATGCCCGCGTGAGTCGCCCATTTTTTTTTAAATAGAGAGAACATAAATGAAAACACACTAAATATTATAACATAAATAATTATATTAATCAACTCACCTCGCGGAAATCTCACTTCAGCAATTTCCCCAGCTCGTGTTTGAATTCCTCCACGTCTTTAAAGCTCCGGTACACGCTGGCAAAACGGATGTAGGCGATGTGGTCGAGTTTTTTGAGCATTTTCACCACGTCTTCCCCGATCAGCTGGCTGGAAATGGTTTTTTTGGCCTTCCACTTTTCTTCCAGCTGGACGATGGCGCGCTCCACCTGTTCCTGCTTCACGGGCCGCTTGCCGCAGGCGATCCAAATGCCGTGTTCCAGTTTATCGCGGGAGTAAGGTTCCAGGCTTCCATCTTTTTTCTTCACAAGCAGATTCCCCATTTCCATCCGCTCAAACGTGGTAAAGCGGTGGCCGCATTTGGGGCATTTGCGCCGCCGTCGGATGACCTTCCCCTCCTCCGCGAGCCGGGAATCAATCACCTGGGTATCATCTCCTTTGCATTTAGTACATTGCATCTTATTTTTGGAGAGAGTGGTAAAGTTCCAAAGCGAATTTATCCGTCATTCCCGCGATGTAATCTTTGACGACGAGATACGGTTTTTCAATTTTCAGCCGTTCCTGGAATTTTTCGGGAAGGAGTTTGAAGTCGTCCATCAGCCGGGTAAACAGGAGGCGGATCACCGTTTTGCCTTCCGCATTATAGCTGGACACATCGGGCGATTGATAGAAGTTTTTGAACAGAAAAGCTTTTAGCTCTTCCATCCACACCGCCATCCCGGGGGAAAAACCGGCGAGCGCGGCGGGGGTTTCGTAAATCTGATCGACGGTTTTAATCCCGTGCTTGGTGATCCGGCGATGGGTTTCCTCCGCCAAATCCGTCACCATCAGGGTAATGAGGCTGGAGATCATGGCCATGACCCACAGGTCAAAGGGCATGGAACGGTTCACGCACTTTTCCGCCGCCTGCCACAACGCCAGGGTTTTAAGATCATCGACTTTGAGAATTTGGGAGCGGAGCCCGTCGTCGATGTCGTGGTTGGAGTAGGCGATCTCGTCCGCTATGTTCACGATCTGCGCCTCGAGCGACGGCATCAGGGTATCAGTAGCCACGGGACGGTCGTACGTGGTGCGATGTTTCATCAGCCCGTCCCGCACCTCAAAACTCAGGTTCAGCCCGGGGTAATCGGGTTTTTTCTCCTCAAAATAATCCACGATGCGACGGCTTTGTTCATTGTGCTCAAAGCGGTCGCCAAAGGGTTTTAGGAGTTGGTTCATGGCCTCCTCCCCGGCGTGGCCAAAGGGGGTATGCCCCAAATCATGCGCCAAGCCAATCGCCTCGGCCAAATCCTCGTTCAGATTCAGCATGCGGGCCACGTCCCGGCTGAGCTGGGCCACTTCCATGGAATGGTCGAGCCGCGAGCGGTAATGGTCGCCGTAATGCGCCACAAACACCTGGGTTTTGCCCTTGAGCCGCCGGAACGCTTTGCTGTGGATGATGCGGTCGCGGTCGCGCTGGAAGCACGTGCGGTAGGGGTCCTCGGGTTCGGGATACACCCGCCCCCGCGAATCCGCGCTGAACGCGGCATAAGGAGCCAGGGTTTGCTTTTCCCGTTGTTCGGCGAGCGCGCGCGTGAGGAACATTGGTATTGAGGTTAAGCTTGCGCTAGTATTATTGCAAATGGAACCCCCTATGCACCAGCTGGAACTTCGACGGCAAATCCTTCACCTGCTTTACGGCCCGTTGCTGATTTTACTTTATGACCGGGGGATTCTGAGCCTTCCCCTGCTGGGGATGCTGATTGTGATCGGAGCTTGCACGTCGTATTTGATCTGGCGCCGCCAGTTGAACTGGGTGGCCAAAGTGTTAGCGGTTTTCGAACGCCCCCATCATTTAGAGAAGTTCCCGGGGCGTGGGATTTTATTTTTCACCATCGGCGCCACGCTCAGCCTGGCGCTTTTTGAGAAATCCATGGCCTTCGCGGGCATCATGGTTCTCAGCGTCGGGGATTCGGTCTCCAACATCGTCGGACGCCACTGGGGCCGCATTAAAACCTGGATCAATCCCGAAAAATCGCTGGAAGGCACCGTGCTTGGCATTTTGACGGCCACCCCCGCCGCCTACTGGTTCTTCCCCCATTGGCCCGCCGTTTTTGCCGCCTCAACCATCGCCATGCTCCTGGAAATCCCCCGCCTCCGCCTTTTCGGCTGCGAAATCGACGACAACCTGATCATCCCCATAGTGGCAAGTTTGACCCTGAAGCTGTTCACCTAAAATGAAAAAAGAGCTGACCGCGGCAAGATCCCGCCGGCATTTTTGCCAGTTCTTCAGGGATAATCTTAGTTATTAGCTCTCATAAATCAACTGATTAGCAGTTCGCAGTCTTGCACAAGGTATGTGCATAGTTGGTGCATGGAGCTGGGCCGCCTTCCGGGAGGCATGTACCAACTTGGTACAAAGTTGGTACAAGATTGGTACAAGGGTGTTGTAAGGCTACGCCCTACTGAACGGAAGTCTTGACAAGTCAGCCTTTACAATCTATAGTTTGCTTCGTACGCTCTCCCGGCCTACATAATTCCACGACAATGGCCGAGAAGCGATTTTTCAAAACCCCTAAAGAATTAGGGAAAGGCGGCGAAGAAATGGCGGCCGCTTTTTTGAAGGAAAAGGGATATAAAATCCTGGAAACCAATTTCCGCAAACGCGTCGGCGAAGTGGACCTCATTGCCACAGACCCCAAGAAGCAGTATGTTTTTGTTGAAGTTAAAACACGCCGAAGTTCGGCTTACGGCTATCCGGAAGAAGCGGTGAATCCGCGGAAGCTGCGCAAAATGTTCGTCACCGGGCAGCTGTGGCTGGCTCTGCATAAAATCAAAACCGACAACTTTCGCCTCGACGTCATCGCCATCGAAATGGAGCATGGCGACGCCCACATCACCCACTTTGAAAATCTCTCCTGATTCCATGCGCAAAAATACCAAAAACAAACTCGTGTTCCTTGCATCCCTGCTCATGGCCGCGGGGGTGTATGGGTGGTTTTATCCGCTGAACAAGGGCACGCTGGAGCTTAAAACGGGGCTCACGGGCTACCAGGCGCTCGTCGACGGCCAGCCGCTCCCCTGCACCGCAGACCCCTGTTCCACGCGCCTACAATCGGGGTCGCACGCACTTTTGATCCTGAAGGAAAAACACACCACCTTCGCCCAGCCGGTGCTCATCCGCCGAGGGCAAGTCACTCAAGTGGAGGTGAACTTGGAGCGGGTGTACACATTGGAACCGAGCCAGGTGGTTCCCAAGCTCTCCGCCGCCACGACGAAATCCACCGCCCTCTTTTGGGATCCCGCGGATGAACGAGTGAAACTGAAAAAGCCCGATGGTTCCCCTCAAATTATCACGTCACTCTCGGGCCTTGCCTCACCTCCGCATTTTTACGGCTCACCCGCGCAGACGGAGTGGCTGGGCGTGGAAGGCCGTGACCTTTACTTCATCAACACGGCCGAAGGTGGGCGTCGCAAGCGAACGCTGGAATTTGAACCCCAAAACCTCCGCTTCTCACCCCGTGGCGACTACGCCGTGCTGAACGACGCCAAAAACCAACTTTTTAAAGTCTCTTTTGCTGAAGCCGCCACCGAACCTCTGAAACTTGAGCTGGATTTGGCCCAAAGCGCCTGGCTGGACGACGACACCCTTCTCTACGCCTCCACCGACCCCAAAACCCGCCGGACGGACATCAAAACCTACCAGCCCGTCACGGAGCGCCAAACCACGCTCACCGTCCAATTCGAATTCGTGGCCACCCGCTTCACTTTTGACACGGTTAACAAGACCGCCTATGTCCAAAAGGCCGACCGAAAATGGTACGAATTGAAATTATAGGGAAACCTTCTTTACCGCTTCGCCCACTGAGGCGCGCGACGAGCTCGCTTGAGACCTGGCTTCTTTCGTTCCTTCGCTCTGGAATCACGGGACAGGAGGCCGGGTTTTTTGAGAAGGGAGCGGAGCGCCGGGTCAAAAACAATGAGAGCCTTGGCAATGCCATGGCGGACGGCGTCGGCCTGGGAATGGACTCCCCCGCCCTGCACGCGGACGACCACATCAAAGGTTTTTTCCATTTGAACCAGCTTGAGCGGCCACAGGATGTTGCCGATCAGCGTGCCGAAAAAATACGCGTCCAACGCCTGGTCATTCACCATTACATCGCCCTTGCCCTTTTCGTACAGACGAACTTTGGCCACCGAGCTTTTGCGTTTGCCGTTAGCATAAAAATAGCGGCCGGCAGGCAGAGCCATTTTGGTTTCGGAAGGAGTGGTGGGGGTAGAAGTCATTGCCATTGAGAATTAAATGAGTTGTTTTGGATTTTGACCCTTATGCGGATGATCGGCGCCGGGATAAATAAACAGTTTGGCCATGATCGCGCGCCGGAGCAGGTTCCGGGGCATCATACCGCGGACGGCGTCTTCGATCAGCTGTTCCGGTTTTTTGGCCCGTACCGTTTTGAGAGGAGAGCGGCGCAGATGGCCCCAAAAGCCGGTGTGATGGATGTATTCTTTATCCTCCTCTTTATTGCCCGTCACGTGCACCTGGGCGGCATTGATCACCACCACGTAATCGCCCTGATCCATGTGAGGGGTAAAGGTGGGCTTGTTCTTGCCGCGAAGCGCGTCTGCGATGCGGGTAGCCACCCGACCGAGAGTTTGACCCTTTAAATCGACCAGGAACCATTGCCGATCCATTTTGGTGGAAACTTTGGGGATGAATGTTTTAAACATAAACACTTATTGGATTAATTCGATCCGCGCCATGGGAGCCGCATCCCCCACCCTGAATCCGATTTTGGTCGTCCGGGTGAAACCGGAAGGGCGATCCTTGTAGCGAACTTTGAGCTCCTGAAGTAATTTTTTGACAGCATTGGGGTCGGGCAACGCTTGGTTCAGCGCGCGCACGGCCTGGATCGGCTCCTTTTTTTTGGCGATCGTGATCATTTTATCCACCATCGAGCGCACCAGCTTGGCTTTGGCCTGCGTGGTTTTGATCTTTTCATAGAGGATCACAGAAACCGTCAGATTCGCCAGCATGGAATAGAGCTGATCTTTGGGTCGATTGAGCCGTTTGGATTTAACGCGGTGTCTCATAAAAGGGATTTAAAGGCTGCTGCCGTCGTCGGTTAATTTAAGGCCCCGGGTCGCCAACGCATCCGAGACTTCCGTCATGGCTTTTTTGCCGAAGCCGCGGAAGTTGCCCATTTGGCTCGGCGTGCATTTGACGAGCTGTTCGATGGAACCGATGCCGGCGTTGATCAGGGCGTTCAGCGTGCGGGGCGAGAAGTTCAGGATTTCAATGGGGGTGTAGGTCTCTTTTTTGGATTCCTCCTGTTCCTCCTCAACCTGTTTGGCCTTCACCCGGGCAAAATCACTGCGGAAATCTGCTTCAACCTCTTCACCGGGGATCAGGAACAATTCAAAATAAGACTTGAGCACGTTCGCGCTGAATTTGAGCGCATCCTCGGGGGTAATGGAACCATTGGTGACCACTTCGATCATGAGTTTATCCAGGTCCGTCATCTGGCCCACGCGGGTGCTGGTGACATCGTAGCGGACTTTGGTGACGGGAGAAAAAATTCCATCCACATAAATCATGCCGATGTCTCTTTCTTTTCCTTTGCTGTGGAGGTTGGCCGCTTGATAGCCAACACCTTTTTCCACCGTCAGTTCCATTTCGAGCTTGGCGCCCTTTTTGGTAATGGTGGTGATCACTAAATCCGGATTCAGGATTTCGATGTCACTGGAGTGTTCCAGCTGTTTGGCCAAAACGGGACCTTCTTTTTTAGCGGACAATCGGATGACTTCCGACCCCTTGGAATGTTTTTTGATTTGGAGCAGTTTGAGGTTCAGCAAAATGTCGAGCACGCTATCCTGCACTCCCGTAATCGGACTGTACTCGTGCGTCACTCCTTCGATTTTAACCGACGTGACGGCCGCCCCCGGCAGGGAAGAAAGGAGCACGCGCCGAAATGCGTTGCCCAAGGTCATGCCATATCCGGGTGGCAAAGGACTGATACTAAAGACAGCCTGATTGCCTTTAGCGGATTCGGTTTTCACTTTGGGTAAACCGATCTCTTCTTGGATAATATGCATAAAATTGAGGGGGGTTAAAAACTAGCGTGAGTAGTATTCAACAATAAGCTGACTTTCGATACTTTTTTCAAGATCATCCTTGGCGGGCAGAGCCAAAACCTCGATGATCCCCTTGGCCAAATCCACTTTAAGCCATTTGGGGGCGTAGTCTTTGAGCTCGGCCAAATCCCGGTACAGCGGAGAGTCTTTGAGTTGGGGGGTGAGTTCCAGTTTGTCTCCCGGGCTGACCAACAGCGAAGGCACGTCCACCGGATGACCATTCAGCAGAAAATGGCCGTGGTTGACCATTTGGCGGGACTGCATGCGGGTGACCGCGAATTGGGAGACATACACCACGTTATCGAGGCGTCTCTCCAAAAAACGGAGCAGGTTTTCGCCGGTTTCACCGGTTTCCTTGGCCGCCTTTTTAAAGTAATTGTGGAATTGCTTCTCGGAAATTCCAAAAACGATGCGAGCTTTCTGTTTTTCCAGGAGTTGTTTGCCGTATTCGGAGGTTTTCCCCATGGATTTTTTACCGGCATGCATGCCCGGTTTCACGTTCCGGCGGGAAAGGATTTTGGTGTACTTTTCCGTTCCGAATACATTCACTCCGAGTCGGCGACATAACCGTGCTTTAGGACCTGTATAGCGCATAAATGATTAAGTTGATAAAATGATTCAAAAATATTAGATACGAGGCGGCAAGAAATTTTAACCGCAACGTACAACACGTACGTGAGGATTAAAATTTTGAAGCCAACGAAGTAGATAGTGTTTTTGCATCATTTTAAATTCGGCGGGCTTTGCGGACGCGGCACCCGTTGTGGGGCAGCGGCGTAATATCAAAAATAGCTTCCAATTCCAAACCGGCGGCCTGGAGCCCCCGAACGGCCTGTTCGCGGCCCGTGCCCACGCCTTTGATAAACACTTTGATTTTTTCCACGCCGTAGGGCTGGAGTTTTTCAATCAGCTTCTCGGCAGTCACCGTGGCGGCGTAAGGCGTCGATTTGCGGGATCCTTTGAATCCGCAGGTGCCCGCGCTGGCCCAAGCCAACGCGTTTCCATTGGGATCCGTGGCCGTCATCAGCGTGTTGTTGTAAGACGCCGTGACGTAAATCGCCGCATGAGGAATGGCTTTGCGGACTTTTTTGACCTTAACGGGCGCTGCCGCGGCGGCAGCTGCTGGAGATGTAGAAGGC
>Ga0209515_10001068_pt1 | contig 47377 bp, 54 predicted proteins | sample Subgroupgradi54m_FD_187454 | JGI IMG/M metagenome (GOLD analysis project Ga0209515, IMG submission 187454) | Subsurface groundwater microbial communities from S. Glens Falls, New York, USA - GMW60B uncontaminated upgradient, 5.4 m (SPAdes)... ... | reverse complement strand
AAGCACATGAGGTCGGTGGTCGGGTCGGGCTCTTCTGCCTCGGGCATTTCCGCTAGACCCGTTAGAACCGAAAGTCAACAAGCGAGTGCGGGTTTCTTCCACAGATACGCGAACAGAAACCGCAGGAACTTTCTCGCAACTGCGATGAGGCAGGTGAAGTAATGTTTGCCCCGCTTGCGCATCTTTTGGTAGTACTCCTTGTAGATTGCATTGTGCTGTTTCAGCCCCCACGCGGTCTGAAACAGGAGCTTCCGCAGGTGCGGATTGCCCCGCTTCGATATCCTCTCCCTGCCTTTCCATGCTCCGCTCCTTCGTGCCGCCACATCAAGACCGGTGAACGCCACGAGCTTGTCTCTGTCGGTGAACTCATGTCCGTCAAGCAGGGAAAGTATCTTGGCCACTCCGGTTTGAGACACCCCGCGCACCGCTTTGGAAATCTCAACCGCTTCTTTGGGCGCATGCGCATGGATGTAGACCTCGAACTCCTCGATCTGTTTTCCGATGGCCTTGATGGCTTTCTCCAAGTGAGAAAGATTAACCTTCACACCAAGGAGCGCACCCGCTTCCCTCAGTTGCTTCACATGGGCCTTCAGCTGTTGCTCGTAGTGGTCGAGCCTGCCTACGGAGGCGACCACCTTCTTCAGCGCGACGCTCTCTTTGGTGGCCGTAAACCTTCTCAAATTCGGCTCCATGAGTCCGATGCGGGCAAGCCGGACAGCGTCCACGCTGTCGTCCTTGCTGTTTCTAACTGACGCCCGCTGATACTGCTTGGTGATGAGCGGGTTAATCACGTTGACCGTAAAACCCGCCTCCGCTACCATGAGAGCACAGCGGAGGTGGTAATCTCCGGTGGATTCGATGACACACGGGACGGCTGCCGCCGTCTCGTGTTCGTGAAAAAACTGAAGCATCGACACAATACCGTCCTTGGTGTTCGCGCACGACTTCACGACGGCCGAATGGTCGGCCCGAAGCGTTGCAAACGACAGACTCGCCTTCGAGACATCAATCCCGATGCTTGAAACAAGCGATGTATGCATACAAAATACTGTTAGCTGGTAATGTACAGAGCGCATAAAGTAGCCTAATTGGTTATTGACGCTCGAAGGCGTAACCCGTTAGTGACTCGTTCACTCTGATCCCCGGACGCGAGGTATTCTAGCGGAGACGCATGGAAGCGTAGGGCGTCGAATGAGACCTCGCGCCCGGAAATCATGATACAACTCTTCAGAGAAGAAGATTGCATCTAAGAGTATATTAGGGCGTCCGTGACGAAGGGGTGAGCGCCGTCGTCAGACGGAGCCACAGAAATCTAGCAGCGAAAGCGACACACTAAACCCAAGAATGAAAACGAGGAAGGGGGTTGTGCGCCTCCGGTCGGCCGAGCCCTGTTCTGCTCTGCAGAATGCGCCTTGTTTTACCTAGGAGTCCGCGACGACGGTAAAACAAGGACGCACGAGGCGAGGAGGCGCTGGGGGAAGGATTCCTTCCTTCCCCCAAAGAGAATTCCTGCGTCTGGCTCTGCAGACAAGCAGGATACCGAGACATCTAGGCGCGAGTAGCCCTAGCGGAAATGTCCGAGGCGAATGCCGAGGATGGTGCCCCTTTAGTTCATGGTACGCAAGATGATAGAATGAACGAGACACAATACGCATTTGTTTTTAGAATTCCGCTTGCTTCTTCCTTAGAAGAAACCCCCACACCAGAAAATCCTTTTCCATTCAAAGAAAATCCTGCGCGCAAATCGGAAACAAGCAAAGAGATTTTCTGGTGTGGGGCGAGGAAGCGAATACTTGGAGCTTCCGCAAGACCTTGAGCGTTCCGTCTGCGGAATGCGAAAGGTGTACAGCTCCTGTAAGGAGAGCCGAGTCGGCGAGGCGTTGGCGGAATCTCTGCATTGGCACTGAATCGGGGCGTACGAGTTAGTTTAGAGTTACCACGCACGCGGAGCGTGCGAATCAATCCTTACCCTCGAAAAAAGTTCGCGCAAAGGTTATGATAAGACCACCAAACAGAAAAAACCTCCGGTAGCGGAGGTTTTTTCGTGTGTGTGGAAGCCGCAGATATATCCGCCGCGGCGGATGGCGATTTGTTGAAAAACTGGCGAAAAGGGACTACACTTTACATTAGTGAATCCCGAACCCGAGGAGAAAACTATGATTGGCCCCGACCTTGACCCCGATTCCGATTTCTGTCCGTGCGACCTGGAAGAGCCCGCTACCCGAGAATTCATTCTCAAAGACCCACCTTGTTGCGCCACGTGTCCTCATTGTGGTCACCAGATTTTAAGTGAGATGTTTGAACAGCACATTGCCCGTCACCAGGAGCAAGCGGAAAGGGCTCACAATCTCGAACTCGAGGCGCGCGTACTTTTCCCGCTCGAACCGCTTTCCTAGCCCGTCCACACAAGCCGGGCTTTTTCTATTGTCTTTTTCCGTTACTTTGCTATGATGTTCGGATAAACGGAATGGATAACCAGCAAAAAAAGGCAGCGAGTGTTTTTGGCGTTGTGGTGGAAGCGCTACCCAACACCATGTTTAAGGTTAAACTGGAAAATAAGGAACCCGCCTCTACGTTAGACAAGGAAGAAATACTTTGTTTTCTCGCCGGCAAGATGAGGCTTCACCGAATCAGGGTGCTCGTTGGCGACAAGGTTTTTGTCGAGCTGGACCCGTACGGAGGCAAGGGGAGGATTACCAAGAGAATGTAACACTGAACTGAAACGGACGAAGAACACTGAAAGGATACGGAACTGTTCCGTTTCCATTCCGTGTTGTCGGCGTTCCGAGTTAGTTCCGCGATATTATGAGAGTCAAAGCATCAGTCAAAAAAGTTTGTCCGAAATGCAAAACAGTCCGTCGAAAGGGCCATTTGTATGTTGTTTGCACCGCTAACCCTCGCCACAAACAACGGCAGGGTTAAAATAAGTTTAAAGTTGAAAGTGTAAAGTTAAAAGTTGGGACGTTGAGAAAAAGAGTCTGATTTTCTTTCTACCGCCCCGACTTTCCGCAGTCGGGGCGGTATCCTAGCGAGGACTCCCCTTTGCGGAATGTCCGCAGGCGCGGAGCTCGGTGTTGTCAATGGTCTTTCCTTGACAACGAAGCGCTGAGGATTAGGAAACCCTCCGCAGGAGAGAGTTTCCGCTTTCCGCAAAGGGGGGAGCCGAACGCCCTTTACTTTTTTGGCCTATTTGTTATCATTCCCCGCATTGTTTGTATTGTTAATTTTTCAAAAAGGCCCAGCAGTTTATGAGAATTTTAGGTATTACCGTTCCTGACAATAAGCGTCTTGAAATAGGCTTGACGTGCCTCTATGGCATCGGCCGTTCGCGCGCCTTGGAAATTTTGGAACGGGCGAAAGTGCCAGCTGGCAAACGTTCCAAAGAACTAAACGTTGAGGAAGAGAACGCTATCAGAAAAATTGTCGAAGCCTACAAAATTGAGGGTGATTTGAAACGTCAGGTGGCCGGAAATATCAAGCGTTTGAAAGACATCAAAGCTTACCGCGGGGTTCGTCATATGCGCGGACTACCGAGCCGCGGCCAGCGCACCAAGACCAACTCGCGAACCAGGCGCGGTAATACCAGAAAGACCATGGGTACGGGAAGGAGGGCGGTTGAAAAGAAGTAAATACGAAGCACGAAATCCTAAATCCTAAACAAATCCCAAATCCCGAAATGTTTGAAATTTCAAAAATTATAATTTAGATATTGTTTAGAACTTAGATATTAGAATTTCGAATTTAATCTAAAACATGGGAAAAAAACGTATCGTAAAAACCGGAGAAGCGGTGGGGGGAGACAAAGCTCCTCAAGCACAGGCCGTATCAAAAAAGAAAACCGTTGAAACCGGTGTTTTGTACGTTCAGTCGACGTTCAACAACACATCCCTTCTTCTCACCGACGTCAAAGGCAACGCGTTGGCCTGGTCTTCAAGCGGCTCACTCGGATTTAAGGGGGCTAAAAAAGGCACGCCGTTTGCCGCCGCCAAAGTGGGGGAGACGCTCGCGCAGAAAGCCGCCGGCATGGGCATGAAAGAAATATCAGCCGTTATTCGCGGAGTCGGTTCGGGACGCGAATCGTCGATTCGCGGCTTCATTTCAAAAGGCATCGCGCTCACGGGAGTGAAAGACACGACGCCAGTTCCGCATAACGGGCCAAGACCGCCGAAACCCCGCAGGGTGTAACACGGAAGCAACACGGAAGAAGAACACGGAAAGGATACGGAACAGTTCCGCTTCAGTTCCGAGTAGGTTTCGTTCCGAGTCGGTTCAGTGATAATATTTATGATAAACAAACCCAAATACAAAATCGCCCGCCGGCTTGGCCCGGGAATTTTCGAAAAGACCCAAACCCAGAAGTTCGCCCTTCGGGAGGGAAGACGCAAAGAGTCGCGGGAACGGCCCCGTCCCAAGAGCGATTTCGGCATTCAAATGCTCGAGAAGCAAAAGGCCCGCTACAGCTACGGCATCGGCGAACGACAATTTGCCAAGTATGTCGCGGAGGCGCTTGCCAAAAAAACCACCAAGACCGACGAACTTTTGTACGAACGACTCGAGACCCGCCTTGATAACGTCGCGTACCGCCTTCACTTGGCACCGACCCGTCAGGCCGCTCGCCAGCTCGTGTCCCACGGTCACATTACCGTCAACGATGTCCGCATCACCATTCCCTCGTACAATGTTAAGGTCGGCGATAAAGTAAAAATTCGCGAAGCCAGCGCCAAGAAAATTCTGTTTGCCAATCTCGCTGAGAAGTTAAAAGACAGCGCGCCGCCGGCATGGCTCGCCTTTGACGCCGAAAAGCGCGCGGGAGAGATTCAGGGCAAGCCGAAGCTCGTAAAGTCCGAACTCCTTTTCGATATCGCCGCCATTCTTGAGTTTTACCGCCGGTAGCATCAGTTTGCATATTTTTGAAATATAATGTATAATTTCGCTTTGTAATTTATTAGAGCTTCCCTATAGGTCTAAATAATAAATACTATGGAACAAGGAATAGTGTTACCCTCAAAGCCGAAGATAGTTTCTGAAGAAAACTTCACCGGCATTTATGAGATTGACGGCTTGTATCCGGGCTACGGTCACACGTTGGGCAACTCACTTCGCCGAATCATTCTCTCCTCGCTTCCGGGCGCGGCTATTACCGCCGTAAAAATCGCGGGTGTTAATCACGAATTTTCGACTCTCACCGGAGTTAAGGAGGATGTCATTATTATAATTCTGAATCTCAAGAAAGTACGCATCGCCCTCACCACGGAAGAGCCACAAACGCTCCGTCTCAAAGTGAAAGGCATTAAGGACGTAAAAGCGGGGGACATTGAGTGTCCCGGCCAAGCTTCAATTTTAAACGGCGACCTCCACATCGCGACTTTGACCGACAAGAACGCCGAACTCGACATCGAACTTCGCGTTGAAAAAGGCCTTGGCTACGTTCCCAAGGAAGTGTTACAAAAAGACCGCGTTGATATAGGTGAAATTACTCTTGATGCCGTCTTTACACCCATTCGCCGCGTGAATTATGAAGTGGAAAATATGCGCGTCGGGAATCGCACCGATTTTAACCGTTTGAAACTTTTCATAGAAACTGACGGCACTATCACGCCGAAAGAGGCGCTTGAGCGTTCAATCGCGACCATGATTACGCAACTCAAAGCCATTGTCGGTTTTAAGGAGGAGGAGCCGGAAGCTTCGCCGGAGGTGGGCGCTTCGGAACAAAAGGAGGCGGCATCTGCTGACAAAAAAGAAATTGACCCTGAATTTCTGAAAACCCGCATTGAAACCCTTGGTCTTTCGCAGAGAACCGCGAATGCTCTCGCGAACGCGAACATCAGAACGGTTGGCGGTTTGGCCCGTAAAAAAGAAGAGGATATTTTGGATATTGACGGTTTAGGGAGCAAGGGTGTTCAGGAGATTAAGAAAGTGCTGGGGAATTTTGGCATTACATTAAAATAACGCGGAACAGAATCTGACAGGGAACACGGAAAGGACACGGAACAGTTCCGCTTCAGTTCCGAGTAGGTTTCGTTCCGCGTCGGTTCAGTGAGCTATGAGACACCACGACAACATCAGAAAATTCGGACGGGAAAGGGGTCAGAGAAACGCGCTCTTGAAGTCGCTCGCGCTCGCTCTTGTCGTACACAAAAAAATCACAACGACGGAAGCTAAAGCAAAAGAGCTTCGTCCGTTTGTCGAGAAGCTTCTCACCCGCGCCAAGATTAAGACGATTGCTTCAAGAAGGCTTCTAGCGTCGCGTTTGGGCGTAGGCGAAGGCGTTACGGAGCTTGTTGACACGCTTGCTCCTAAATATGAAAAACGTTCGGGCGGTTACACCAGAATTATCAAATTGCCGCGCCGATTGAGCGATGGAGCCGCCATGGCCGTGATTGAATTTGTTTAGAAAATTAACGAGTCCGCCACGGCGGACGACTATAATTTACTTAACCCAGCACCATTTTTACAGAGCTTTACTTTATCCACGATTCTGATAGATTGTTCCAACATCATTCAATTTTAGATTACATACGGTTCGGTGAAAATGGTGCTGGGCATTATTTTCAAAAACTCGCCGACTCGTTAAGAAAATACATGAAACATACGATTGACGCTACAAATAAAAAATTGGGACGGGTGGCCAGTGAAGCCGCCGTGCATCTTATCGGCAAGGATAAGGCCGCTTTTGTGCGAAATAAAGTTAGTGGGGGAGCAGTGGAAATTGTGAATGCCTCAAAAGCGGACATAAGCGAGAAGAAGCTTATACAGAAAAAGTATGTCCGTTACTCGGGTTATCCCGGCGGTCTTCGCGGTCCTTCAATGCAAAATGTTATTGACAAGAAAGGTTACGAGGAAATTTTTACCCTCGCGGTGTATGGTATGATTCCGTCCAACAAATTGCGTGCCAAGATAATGAAAAATTTAACGGTGAAAGAGTAGCGATGCGAACCAGCGAATGCATGCGAATGACGCGAATTGAAGAACGGTCCCCCTTCGCATCATTCGAATCAATTCGTATTTTCGCATCGGTATCTTAGAATTATAGAAAATTATGCCTACTGAAGAAAAAGCCAAATACATAGGAACTGTCGGACGACGCAAGACCGCGATTGCTCGCGTTCGGTTGACTCTTGCCGCCAAGAGTTCATGCACCGTCAATGATAAAGACGTTGATGCTTATTTCCCGACGGATGAGCTTCGCGCCACCGCGATTGAAGCGATTACCACTACGAAACTTTCCGTTAAGTTTAAAATCACGGCAAAAATTGTCGGTGGCGGTAGCAACGCCCAAGCCGAAGCGCTTCGTCACGGTATCGCTCGCGCCCTCATCATTCACGATATTGAACTTCGCAAAAAAGTAAAAGCCGCCGGTTTCTTGAAGCGCGACCCTCGCGCCAAAGAACGAAGAAAGTTCGGACTCAAGAAGGCAAGAAAGGCTCCGCAATGGTCGAAGAGGTAGTTATTTCGCTATTCGTATCATTCGCATCAATTCGTAAATTAGCACTATACATATGGCTCAAGAACCCCAAGACGAACAGGATATTAAATACGAAACCGACCCGGAGGGGGCGGAAAATGCCGCGCCAAAAAAGGCGGGTTTCGGGAAGTCGGAAAGCGAGGTAGTGGCCGATTTGAAAGAGAAACTCGCTGTCGCGCTCAAAGAAAAGCAGGAATATTTGGACAAGTGGCAGAGAGGTGCTGCGGAATTTCAGAATGCCCGCAAGCGCGATGCCGAAGATAACGACCGATTCAGAAAATACGCGGCTGAAAATTTGGTCTCGGAACTTTTGCCTGTGCTTGAGAGTTTTAATATGGCTTTTAGTAACAAAGAAGTGTGGGATAAGGTGGACAAAAACTGGCGTACGGGCGTAGAGTACATCGCTAATCAACTTAAAGGGGTCTTGGAAAGCAACGGCCTAAAGGAGCTTAATCCCATCGGTGAAAAATTTGACCCGATGCTTCACGAAGCAGTGGAATTTGAAGAAGTCGCCGACGAACCGAAAAATCAGACGGTTACCGCCGTCATTCACAAAGGCTATGCTTTTTATGATAGAGTATTGAAAGCGCCGAAGGTGAAGGTGGCAGAGACGCGGACAGGCACGGACCAAACGCAGACAGATGCGGAAAAAGAAAAGACTGCTTGAGTTTACTAAAAATTTTGATATACTAAAATTATGAAAAAAGAAGTAATATCAAGCCAATTATTTGCACGACCATCAGCAATAGAGGGGGTTGCCAGGCTATTAGACTTGGGCATTACTCTGCAAGAATATAACGCTTCGGAAACGGAAAATGAAGCTGACGCCAAAGCGTTAAAAAGCGACTGGCACGCTGTTGGAATTGACATGAAAAGTGCCGTGAAAAAATATGAACAAGGACTTATCGCAACAGCGAGATAACAATGATAAAAAACCGGTTGGAGTGGTTAGTGTAAGTCACGTGAGCCATTCTTTTTCCGGACCACTCCCACCACCTGAAGTTTTGGAACACTTTAATCGGGTTGTACCCGGTTCGGCAGAGAGAATTATACGAATGGCTGAAGAACAGTTCGCACACCGGACTGAGTTGGAAAAGAAAGTCATTAACTCTGATATCGCTCGTTCAAAATGGGGACAAATTCTCGGCTTTATTATTGCTCTTGTCGGTCTTATTGTTTCGGCCATTGTCGCTATCTATGGTAGTGCTGTTGCCGGTGGAATTATTGGCGTTGGCACCCTTGCATCACTCGTTGGTGTTTTTATGTATGGTTCCAAGTCCAGAAGTTCCGAAAGGGAAACCAAAAGGATTGAGGAGAAGAAATAAAATGTTGGAGATAAAACCACAAGGGAAAATCATTCGGAGAATCGTCAAGACCAAGACGGGCGAGTTTGTTTTGGCGACTTTCTATGTGGTTGAGTCGGAAAGCGGGTTGGACGTGCGATTACTTTCGGTCAAGCGGGTTCAAAAACAAGCGCGAATTGAAAATTGTAAATTGAAAATTGAAAATTACCCGCTGTATTTGACTGGCAAATGTCCAAAATTTTCTTCAGTAATATCGAATCATCATAATTACAGCGGGGTTGTTTCCCCTTTTTTCAATAAATTTGAATTTTTTGTCAGTCAACCGACCCGCGCGCCGTCTCTGAATTTTTAGCTACCAGCCACTAGCTGTTAGCTTTATACAAAACGTACGGGTTTTTTCCGTCTGTTTTTACTTACAACTATAATCTTAAATCTAACAACTATGTCTAAAATAATTGGAATCGACCTCGGGACTACCAACTCCGCCGTGGCGGTGATGGAGGCCGGAGAGCCGAAGATATTGGAAAACGCGGAGGGTGCGCGTACCACCCCGTCTATCGTCGCGGAATCAAAAACAAAAGAACGCCTCGTTGGTCTATTGGCCAAGCGGCAGGGCGTGACGAATCCGAAAAGCACTATCTATCAGATTAAGCGTTTCATCGGGCATACGTTTGACGAGCCAGCCGTGCAAAAGGACAAGACCTCTGTGCCGTTTGAAGTGCGGAAATCAAACAACGGTGGTATTGAGGTGAAAATGGGCGACAAGTGGTATCGTCCCGAAGAAATCTCGGCCATGATTCTTACCAAACTTAAGAATGATGCCGAAGCGCGGCTCGGGGAGAAAGTTACCGAGGCGGTTATTACCGTGCCGGCCTATTTCAACGACTCCCAAAGACAGGCCACCAAGGACGCGGGTAAAATCGCCGGTCTTGACGTGAAGCGCATTATCAACGAACCGACTGCGGCGGCGCTTGCCTACGGCTTCAACAAGAAGAAAGACGAGAAAATCGTAGTCTTCGACTTTGGTGGTGGTACGTTCGATATTTCCGTTTTGGAAGTAGGGGACGACGTGGTTGAGGTGAAGTCCACCGACGGTGACGCGCATTTGGGAGGCAAGGACATTGACCAGAAAATTATCAACTGGCTCGCGGACGAGTTCAAGAAAACATCCGGTATTGACGTGCGCAAAGACGCGCTTGCTCTCCAGCGTCTAGATGAAGCGGCGGAGAAAGCCAAAATTGAGCTTTCCACGGCGGTGCAAACGGAAGTGAATATCCCGTTCATTACTTCGGGCGCCGCCGGTCCCCAGCACCTCCTTATTACCATGACCCGTGCCAAGCTTGAAGAGCTAACGCAAGAATTCATTGACCGCGCCATGGAGATTACCAAGCGGGCCATGGAAGCTTCGCCATTCAAAAAAGACCAGATTAACGAAGTGGTGATGGTGGGTGGCCAGACCCGTATGCCCGCCATGCAGGAAACCGTTAAAAAGTTCTTTGGCAAGGAACTTCACATGGGTGTTAATCCGGACGAAGTAGTAGCCGTTGGCGCCGCTATTCAAGGCGGCATTCTTCGCGGGGACGTTAAAGATATTTTATTGCTTGATGTCATCCCGCTTTCTTTCGGCATCGAAACTATGGGAGGCGTGGCGACCAAGCTCATTGAAAAGAACACTACCATCCCGACGGCGAAGTCGCAGGTCTTTTCCACGGCGGCGGACAATCAAACGTCGGTGGAAATACACATCACCCAAGGCGAGCGGGCCATGTCCGCGGACAACAAATCGCTTGGTCGCTTCATTCTCGACGGCATTCCGCCCGCGCCGCGGGGTATGCCGCAGGTGGAAGTAACGTTCGATATTGACGCGAACGGAATTCTCAATGTGACCGCCAAGGACAAGACCACCGGCAAAGCGAACTCGATAAAGATTGAGGCGCGCTCAAGTCTTTCCAAAGAGGAGGTTGAGCGGATGAAGAAAGATGCGGAGGTGCACAACGCCGATGACCAGAAAAAGCGGGAAGAGGTGGAGATAAAAAATACCGCCGAACAGCTTGTCTACACCGCGGAAAAAGCTCTGCGGGATAACAAGGACAAAGTTCCGGCCGATACGGTAAAAGTGATCGAGGAAAAAATCGCCGCGCTAAAGACTGCCAAAGAGGGAAGCGACATTGCCGCCATCAAATCCGCGAGCGAGGGGTTATCTTCCGAACTTTCGAAGATCGGAGAAATACTGGCCAAGGCGGCACAAGCTAACTCACAACAGACAACCAACGACCAACAACCGAAAAAAGACGAGGGTGGTGAGGGGAACGTGCGGGACGCGGACTTCAAGGAAGGGGATAAGAAATAATTTCTGAAAAATAAAAACCTCTCGCTGTTTCCCTGAACATGATCGGGGGAACGCGCGAGGGTTTTTGGGAGGCGGATCTAAACGAGTTTAAACAAGAAGGTGTTATACCAAAGGCCTGCTTCCAAGACAGAAACACGTGAATATTTCACTTCTTTCTCAGTTATAATCTCAAAGACATCCGCGTGGACAATATTGTTTGGAAGCCAATCTTCTAAAGGAGGGTCAATAACTTCCAGTTTCAAAGGAGGGTCGATTATCCAGTAATCGTTGCCATGCCCTCTGATGAGGTTGCACTTTTCCAAAACCTGTTCAAACGTAAGAAAATTTGTAAGGAACATATTATTGAAAGTAAGATAGCATAGTGTTATAATAGTGTCAAGTGTTACAACTTCACACCTTGTCCTATACTTATCTCCAAGTCCCTAGCATCTTATTCGTAGTTATTCGCAGATTCGTATTCATTAGTATATTGGTATAATCATTCGTATGGCAAAAGACTACTACAAAATCCTAGGTGTGGAGAAAAACGCCGATAAAGAGGACGTCAAAAAAGCCTTCAGGAAGCTCGCGCACCAGTATCATCCGGACAAAGGTTCGGGCAATGCCGACAAGTTTAAAGAGGCGAGTGAAGCCTATAGTGTCCTTTCCGACGATAAAAAACGTGCCGAGTATGATACCTACGGACAGACGTTTACGGGCCATTCGGCAGGCTCAGGCCAAGGCGGCGCGGGACAGGGCTTTGGCGGTTTCGATTTCTCGGGTTTCGGTGGACAGGGCGGTGGCTTTGATTTTTCCCAGAACGGTTTTGAGTTTGACCTCGGGGATATTTTCGGTGATTTCTTTGGCGGCGGAAGCGGGCGTGAACGGGTGAAGCGTGGGCGGGACATTTCGATTGACGTTGAGTTGCCGTTTGCCGAGGCGGTGTTTGGCACCGAGCGAAAAATTCTCCTGACTAAAACGTCGCGTTGTGAAGACTGCCACGGTAGCGGCGCCAAGCGCGGTACTGAAATGCAAACGTGCGGCAAGTGTAACGGCAAAGGGAAGGTTCACGAGACCAAGCGCTCGTTTCTAGGCAACTTCTCAACTGTGAGGGTGTGTGACGAGTGTCAAGGCAAGGGCAAAATTCCAAAGGAGAAATGTCCGACTTGCCACGGTCACGGTGTCTTGAAGCAACAGGAGGAGGTTTCCGTTACCATTCCGGCCGGTATTGACGACGGCGAGATGATTCGACTCTCCGGCGCAGGTGAAGCCGTGGCTTCGGGCGCTTCGGGCGACCTCTATATAAAAGTACACGTAAAGCGTCATCCGGTGTTCAAAAAAGAAGGGACGAATCTTGTTACCGACCTTTCACTCAAACTTTCAACTGCACTCCTTGGCGAAGAGTACAGCTTGCAAACACTTGACGGAGAAATCAAGGTGAAAATCCCCGAGGGCGTTTCTCATGGCGAAATTTTGCGTGTCAAAGGCAAGGGGGTGCCGTACGAAAAAGGTAAGCGGGGTGATTTGCTTATCCACCTTGCCGTTAAGTTGCCGAATAAGCTTTCGAAAGAAGCACGGAAGCATATAGAAGAGTTGAAAAAGGAAGGAATATAAAAACAAAAGAACCGCACCGCGGTTCTTTTGTTTTTATAGTGGTACTCTCGGCCGGAGATTTGACCGCTACTCGGTCAGTACCCCCGTTGGTTATTTTCTTCGTTCGAAGACGAACTCAAAAATAAACTCAACGGGGCTTCGACTCCGGCACGTCGTGCTCCCCAGCACGACTCTCGTACACAAAACTCGGCGACTCATTTTGTGCTCTCGGCCGGAGTCGAACCGGCATTTTTCCCTTCGGAGGGGAATATCCTATCCATTGAACGACGAGAGCGAACGTGTTTGGAATCATAGCGGAAAATTAACCAAAAGAGAAGTATATAGAGAAGTAATGAAGAAAATTAACATTTGGACAGGCTCATTCGCGCGAAAGGTCCTGTGCGAGCCGGGACACTTGTGGTATGATTTTGGGTTATGAAGAAGACGGAGAAAATCCTGAAAGCTTTGGCTAACTTAAAACGTCTGCATATCATCAAGGTGTTGAGAGGTGACGGTGAGAAATTTGTTGGGGAAATTGCGGACGATATAAACCTGTCCATACGAGCAACATCGAAACATCTCAAAATATTATCGGCGGTTGAAATTGTGGAAAAGGAACAGCGCGGCCCGCAGATATTTTACACATTGTCACCGAATCTTGATACAATCTCAAAACTTGTTTTGACCTCCATCTGATTTGGACGCGAACGAATTAGTTGTGCACCATACACCATACAGGTACATTCGCGCGAATGTACCGATAGAGAACCTTGGAAACATTCTGAAAGCTTGATATTATAGAATTCGTGGAAAAACAAGCAAAAAAGAGGCTTCTGTCCGGCATTCAGCCGTCGGGACAGGCGCATATAGGGAACTACTTCGGCGCGATGAAGCAGTTTGTAGGCATGCAAAGCGAGCATGAGTGTTTTTTCATGATTGCGGATTATCACGCACTCAATACTATCCAAAACGCAAACCTTTTGCGGGACAGCATCGTCAATCTCACTCTTGATTATCTCGCCATCGGGCTTGACCCCAAGAAGTCCGTCATTTTCAAACAGTCCGACGTTTCCGAGCACACCGAGCTTGCATGGATATTCGATACCATCACGACTATGCCGTACCTACAGCGCGCGCATGCCTACAAAGACGCCGAAACGAAGAGTAAAGAAATCAGCGTTGGTCTTTTCAATTACCCGATGCTCATGGCCGCCGATATTCTTCTCTACGACACCGATGTCGTGCCTGTCGGTGCAGACCAAAAACAGCATGTCGAAATCACGCGTGATACCGCGCAGAAGTTCAATCATATCTTCGGCGAAACTTTTAAACTACCGGAAGCTAAGATACTTGCCGATGTTGCCGTCGTGACGGGGATTGACGGCCGCAAGATGAGCAAAAGCTACGGCAACACCATTCCACTGTTTGCTACAGATGCGGAAATCGAAAAAGCGGTGATGGGTATTGTGACAGATTCTGAAAAGTACGGGGAAGACGCGCGCACAACTGCATTAGTCGGTGCGCTTTCCGCTACCACAGTAAAAGGACAATCTCCTGTGTTTGGTCTTACAACCTATCATCCAGCAAATGTGTACCTTATTCACAAACTATTCCGTTCCGAAGCCGAACTCGCTACTCTTTACCAAAGTAAAGCGGGGAAATACAAAGAGTTGAAAGAAGCGCTCATTGCCGATATCAAAAAATTCATCAGTCCGCTTCGCGACCGCCGAGAGAAATTAGCAGAAGACCCCGCAGCCGTTCTCAAAATCCTCAAATCCGGCGGTGAGAAAGCAAAAGCAGTGGCGGAAAAGAAAATGGACGAGGTAAGGGAAAAGATTGGGGTGAAACTATATTAGTTATAAATTATCATTAACTTTATTGCGTATGAAAATGGAAAATTTTTCTCAAGAGAAAATCTTAGAGACTCACGAGACAGCATCCGCTAACGTAGAGAAAAGTGGTTATCTGGAGAGTTTTAAGAAGAAAGCAAGGCTGATGATGACATTGAGTGCGGCAGTCGGTGCCTTTTTGGCGGCGGAAGGTGTTACTGAAAATGTGTATGCAGATGGTCAGAAGGGAAAGGATGCAAAAACCCACGAAGTTGGGAAGTCTGTAGAAGCAAAAAGCCAGGTTGTAATCTTTGCCACATATCTGGAAAAGATTACTACTGAAGCGAAAGCTGCATATGAAAGCGTCCAGACTGAAGAGCAGGCCGAAGCCTTTTGCAAGAAATACATTGACCCTGTCATTGAAAAGTACCGCCCTATTCAACCACAGGTGCTTGAATCGCCCATGGAAGAAATCACAAAGTTGGAGGCGGCGGCAACAGATCTTGCCGACCTTTCGCATAAATTACACAACAACCCAAGGTTCGGTGACGCTCTATGTGAGAAAGACCAGCCAAGAAGGAAGGCGCTCTATGACGGAGTAAAGGGGGATATCACGTGTTCAAGACTTTTCAGAGAAATAAGGGAGAAACATGAGGAGAACCTTCTGAATATGCTTGAGAATCTTTCGGATAGCCTAAAGAAGATTGGACCACCGGGTGCTAAATAATAAAGCCGACTCCAAATTGAGTCGGCTCTGCGCAAGTTGATGAGGGACTTGCGACCCTTGATGACGGGCAACCGTTTCAGCGGATGTTATGTTTCTTCATCCAACTGTCGAGTGCCTCGTTTATGTCCTTGTCTAGCCTTTTGATGCTGGCGTCAAGCTCTGCGGAGAGTTTTTTGAACTCCTCGCGGCGAGACTGTTCCTTTTCGAAAGACGCCTTCATGTCGACGAGCTTCGTTAGTTGCTCACTCAGGCCATTGAGAACTTTTTCTTTCGTTGCCGAGTCAACGTCGCTGATGGTAGTCTCTTTGACAACACCACCAAGGGCATCCACTATCGCTCCCATTGCCTTGATGGAGATGAGACGGATTTCGTCGCCGTCCGACGTTGCTTTCACGTCCTTGCCCCACTTCGACATTGTCTTTTCGAGCAAAGTATTGAAGCTGTTCATGCCGTTGAGGAGCTTTGCTTCGGCTTCTTTGTGCTGCTGTGCAACCGCAATCGGCACGATGGCTACGGTGTAGAGGACTGCGAGAACGATGAGGATGATTTTTTTGTTGTTTTTCATTTTGCTGTTGTTTTTGGTGTTTCCGCGATTTGTGAGAACAATCGTTCCCACGGTGATTCTGATTTCTACCAAACGAAGGTAGATATTTGGACACAAGCGGCTCATGTCCACATATCTACCCTCGCAACAGCCTTATTTTAAGGTGCCAACTACTGCCAAAATGGTAGCATATTATACGTTTATTGTCAATCTGGTTGAAAGGGCATTTAACATATACACCAAGCCATATTTTTGCTACTATTTCTCTTATGAAAAATCGCACGTATATAAAGGATTTGCCGCACAAGGTGGTCGAGGAGGTGACCATTGCCGGATGGGTGGATGTCCGCCGTGACCACGGGAAGCTTATTTTCATTGATTTGCGGGACGCAAGCGGAAAAGTGCAGATGGTGGCAATTCCGAGTAATGCAGAAGCTCACGCTTTGGCGAATACTGTTCGTCCGGAGTGGGTCATCCAAGTTACGGGTAAGGTAAAGGCGCGGCCCGAACGAATGGTGAACAAGGACGAACCGAACGGTACGGTGGAGCTTGAGATTTTATCGGTTGAAGTTTTAAATGAAGCCCTCACGCCGCCGATTGATGTTCGTGGAGACGGTAATGACATCGGCGAAGAAACACGTTTGAAATACCGTTATCTTGACCTCCGCCGCCCGCGTCTCCAGCGCAACATCCGCATGCGCGACAAAATAATCACGTTCTTCCGCGAGTACATGCACCGGCACGACTTCGTGGAAATCGAGACGCCGATTCTTATGAAGGGCACACCCGAAGGTTCGCGTGAATATATTGTGCCATCGCGTCTGGAAAAAGGAAAATTCTACGCGCTTCCGCAATCGCCCCAGCAGTTTAAACAGCTCTCAATGGTGGCCGGTTTTGAACGCTATTTTCAGATTGCTCGTTGTATGCGCGACGAGGACCTGCGCGGCGACCGCCAGCCGGAATTTACCCAGCTTGACTTTGAAATGTCATTCGTGACGCAGGAAGACGTTTTGGTGTATACCGAAGCTATGTTTATCGAGCTGGTGAAAACCCTTTTCCCCGAAAAGAAAATCACTTCTGTGCCGTTCCCGCGTCTTACCTATCACGATTGCTTGAAAAAGCACGGTAACGACAAGCCGGACATGCGGAAAGATAAAAATGACAAAGACGAGCTTGCGTTTGTTTGGATCACGGATTTTCCAATGTTTGAAAAGACCGATGAGGGCGGGATACAGGCGGCGCATCACCCGTTCTGTTCCATCAAAGAGGAGGACGTGGAGAAGTTCATGTCTGCCACCGGACCGAAAGATAAAAATCTGTTTTCCATTCGCGCCAACTCCTACGATCTTGTCTTGAACGGCTACGAGCTTTCCTCCGGCAGTATCCGAATCCACAAGTCCGATATGCAGAAAAAAGTGTTTGAGCTTCTGGGCGTATCCGAAGAAGAACAGCAGAAGAAATTCGCCCACATGCTGGAAGCTTTCAAGTACGGCGCTCCGCCACACGGCGGCTTCGCGCCCGGTATAGACCGCATCGTGATGCTCATGTTGGGCGAGCCGAACATCCGCGAAGTGATTGCCTATCCCAAAAACGGCGAGGGCCGCGACCTCATGATGAACGCGCCGTCGGAAGCCAACGCCAAGCAGCTCAAAGAGCTTGGTATTAAAATCACAAGTTAGGTTTCCTTTTTTGAGTCAAATTGTTCGGCCCTTGCTTTTTTGGCGAGCTATGTTAGTTTTTAGCTAGCAATTCCTACAGAGCTATGAAAACACTTACTATTGTGCCGGATATAACAGACGTTTTACCGAATGGGAACGATAAGTGCGTGATGTGCGGCGAAGATAGCGGCGTGGGCGTGACGGTTCCGATTGACCTGCGTAATTTTTACGTCCAAGGGCAAGGGCAACTTTGTTTTTGTTGCGCCGGTAAGACGGGCCTCGTCAATTTCCCTCTGGGTATTAGGAAAGAAGACCCCTGGACCGGACAGCCGGTGAAAGCTTAATCACACCACTCCAAAACCGGAGTGGTTTTTTCAAAAAGTGGTGGCACTGTGTTACTATAAAAGATTATGAAATCGCAGTTTAGGGTGAATACTGGCAGTTTTGAAGGCCCGCTTGACGTTCTCCTTTCACTAATAGAGAAGCGAAAGCTTTTTATCAACGACATCTCGCTTGCGAAAGTCGCGGACGACTATCTCGCGCACGTAAAGCAGCTTGAAAATTTCCCGATAGCCGACAGCGCCAATTTTATTCTCGTCGCTTCGACTCTGGTTCTTATCAAATCAAAGTCGCTTCTGCCCAACCTTGAACTTTCGGAGGGCGAGCAAGGTGACATTGCCGATTTGGAGCGGCGCCTTAAAATCTACCGACGAATCAAAGAACTATCTGTCGGTGTGAAAGCGCTTTTCGGAAGAAAGGTAATGTTTCCGCCGGAGCCGAGAAAAATCGAGCCGGTTTTTTCACCGGACGATTCCATGACCGTTTCGTCACTTCTCTCTGCCATAAAAGATGTTTTGAAAAGCCTGCCGAAACAAGAATTTTTGCCGAAAGCCGTGGTCGCGAAAGTCATGTCGCTTGAAGAGATGATTACTCATTTGACCAAGAGGGTAACCGAAGGATTGCGTATGAGTTTCCGCGAATTTTCCAAGAGCGGCAAGGCAAACAAGGTCCACGTGATTGTGGGTTTTCTTGCCATGCTCGAGCTTGTAAAGCAAGGAATTATTTCGGTCGCGCAGGAAAAACACTTTGAGGATATTGTGATGGAAACGGAACAGGTAGGAGTACCGAGGTATTGAAACACAAAACACAGTACACCCGCCTGCGCCGAAGCGGTTTCGGCAGGCAGGCAAAGACCAAACAAAACACAAAAGTCAAAACTAACCAAACAGTTGCAATAGGGCCTGCTTTTTTCAAATAACACATTGTGTGTTATAATAATCACCCATTTATAAACCGTCCAAATGACACTCGACGCAAAAATTGAAGCGGTACTTTTCTGGAAAGCCGAACCGGTGGCCGTATCGAGGCTCGCGAAAATTTTTGCCGTCACTTCCGATGAAATAAAAAAAGCTCTTTCCGTTCTTGAAGCGAAACTTGAAGGCAGGGGAGTGGCGCTGGTAATAAAGGACGACGAAGTTGCTCTTCGCACGGCGTCGGGTGCTTCGAGCCTAGTTGAGAGTTTGGCAAAGGAGGAGCTCACCCGCGATTTGGGCAAGGCGGGACTCGAGACGCTTTCCATTGTTCTCTATCAAGGACCGATTTCCCGCCGAGAGATTGATTACGTCAGAGGCGTCAATTCGAATTTCATTTTAAGAAATCTTCTGGTTCGCGGTTTGGTGGAAAAGATAGATAATCCAAAAGACCAGCGCTCATTTTTGTATCGGCCGACTTTTGACCTCCTCTCCCTTCTCGGGCTTTCCCATATTGATGATTTGCCGGAGTATTCGTCGGTTCGCAAGGAAATTGAAACCTTTGCCGCTACGCCACCGGAAGCCGGGACCAACGTTTTATCAGAAATGCCCGCCGCTGAAACCCATGAGAACTGAAGAAATACACCATACGTTGGCTTTTACACCCAAAAAGATTTTTTGGGGTTTTTTGGGCCTGATTTTTATCGCGGCGGTTATATGGTTCGGACGTTTTTCCCGAGCACCCTCTCCGTTGCCGCCGCAAATTTTGGCCGCGCCCCCATCCCCTTTTACCCGCGTCCCCCTTGCTTCTCGGGCGGCATATGTTTTAGATGCCAAAACCGGCAGAGAACTTTGGAGTTCCAACGGGGACGCTCAATTGCCCCTTGCGTCACTCACAAAAATAATGATGGCGGTTACGGCCCTTTCCCTTGTTCCGGAAAGTTTTGTGGTCACTATTAATCCGACATTCCTTGAGGCGGAAGGGGACAGCGGACTGTATGGCAATGAACAGTGGCGGCTCAAAGACCTTCTGGACCTGACACTCCTTGAATCTTCTAACGACGGGGCCAATGCCATCGCCGCCACGGCGGGACAGGTAGCTGTGGCGTCAGGCCAAGTTGCGGGTGTCGCCGATTCTCTGGAGGGAAAAAGTTTCGGGTATGACCGAGCGCGAGAGCAGTTTGTTACCGCTATGAATGAACAGGCCCATCGGCTTGGCTTGGCGCAAACTTATTTTGTAAATCCGACCGGTCTCGATGAAAACGCGGACTTTTCGGGCGGGTACGGTTCAGCCCGTGACGTGGCGGTGTTGTTTTCCCACGCGCTCCACGCCCACCCCACACTTTTTGAAGCTACCCGTTATGAAGTTAGAGAATTTACTTCGCTAAGCTCTCTCAAGCACAAGGTAAAAAACACCAACACGACCACGTCAAAAATTCCCTCGCTCCTAGCTTCCAAAACCGGCTTCACCGATCTCGCGGGCGGCAATCTGGTGATAGCTTTTGATGCGGGTGTAAACCACCCGATTGTTATTGTTGTGTTGGGTTCCACCGAAAAAGGGCGATTCGCGGACGCCGAAAAACTTGTTTGGGCCACACTTGATTTTTTAAAGAGCTAGTAGTGTTCCTCCTAGAGAAAGAGAGGAACTTTGGAAAGTATCGCGTGACCGTTTCCTCCGGAAAAAAGCGAAAGAATTTGAAAAGGAACACCCCGACCCCAATCCTATCCGCTACGCCTAGCCCAAACTTTGGGCTATTTTGTTTGTATAGAAAAATCGCGGCTTATTGTATATACTTCCTTTAATGGTACTAGACGTAGTAAAAGTTTTCCTGCCACTGACAGTTTCTTTCTTTTTGGGCATCGTCCTGACGCCGTTTTTGACCGACTATCTTTACAAACATGAGATGTGGAAAAAAAGCGCCAAGACTGTCGCGCCTGACGGAAGAGGCACGCCCATATTCAACGAGCTCCATAAAGAACGGGAAACCAAAACGCCGAAAATGGGCGGGGTGATTATTTGGGCAAGCGCCACTCTGACCATGCTTCTGGTCTGGCTCCTCGCCCGAATTTTCCCCGGCGATTTGATTCGAAAGCTTGATTTCATGAGCCGCGGCCAGACCTGGCTTCCGTTGGTCGCGCTTCTTGTCGGGGCGTTCGTCGGTTTAATCGACGACTGGATGGAAGTTCGAGGCATTGAAGGCTGGGCGGCGGGCGGACTCTCGCTGCGGAAACGCATTTTTGTCGTTGCCGTCGTCGGCCTTTTCGCGGCCCTCTGGTTCTATTTCAAACTCGAAGTCGTGACGACTACCCTGCCTTTTTTCGGCACGGTGTACCTCGGGGCATTTTTTGTCCCGTTTTTTGTTTTAGTTACGGTAGCGGTATATTCTGGCGGCGTAATCGACGGCATTGACGGACTCGCCGGTGGCATTTTTTCGATTATTTTCAGCGCCTACGCGGTCATTGCTTTTTACCAGTCCCAAATCAACCTGGCGGCTTTTTGCGCAGTGATTGTCGGAGGACTCTTGGCGTTTTTGTGGTTCAATATTCCTCCGGCGCGCTTTTATATGTCGGAAACGGGCAGTATGGCGCTTACCCTCACGCTCGCTGTCGTGGCTTTTATGGCGGACTCGGTAGCCGATGGACAGGGGATTGCAGTGTTGCCGGTTATCGCGTTTCCGCTTGTGGCCACAACTCTTTCGAATATTATTCAACTTTCCTCCAAACGGCTTCGAAACGGCAAGAAAGTTTTTTTGGTGGCGCCTCTGCATCACCACTTCGAAGCACTCGGCTGGCCCGCCGCCAAGGTTACCATGCGTTATTGGGTCATCGGGGTGGTTTGTGCCGTTATGGGGTTGATTGTGGCTATGGTTGGGTAGATGAACATACCAATATACTCTAATGAATGCGAATCTACGAATACCTACTAATGTTACAATTAGGGGTCTTATTCGTAGTTATTAGCAGATTCGTATAAATTCGTAGATTAGTATTATTCATTTTCATGGTTCGCGGCAAACAAGCTGACAAAGTATTTTTAGGGATAGTGATTATTCTTCTCGTTGCGGGGTTTTTAATTTTTACTTCCGCCTCGCTCGGTCTCTTGGCGCGGACGGGCGTCAGTTTTTGGAGCGTGGCTTTGAATCAGTGCGCGGCGCTTTTAGTCGGCTGCGCTATCGCCTTTATTGTTTCCAAAATTCGTTACACGCTCTGGCGACGCTTGTCGTTTTATATTTTTATCTTCTCTGTTTTTTTGACACTTTTGGTATTTATTCCTCACGTTGGATTGGAGTACGGAGGAGCGAAGCGTTGGATTGATTTGAAACTCTTGACTTTGCAGCCCGGAGAGTTTCTGAAAATCGCTTTTGTTATTTACGCCGCGGCGCTGCTCGCCGCGGCCAAAGAAAAGGCGGCGACTTTTAAAGGAGGTATGATGCCTTTGGTTATTATGCTTTCCATTGTCGGTGTTATCCTTTTGAAACAACCCGATACCGACACGTTCATCGCCATTTTTCTCGCGGCCATGGGCATGTTTATCGTGGCTGGCGGGCGCTTTCGGCATTTGTTCGCCCTGTCTTTGATTTCGCTTGCGGGTTTCGCGCTCCTCGTTTCCGTCCGTCCGTACCTCATGCAGCGCGTTACCACGTTTCTAAACCCGGCGGCTGACCCTCAAGGAGCGGGTTATCAAATCCAGCAGTCGCTTATCGCTATCGGTTCCGGAGAAATGTTCGGACGCGGTTTTGGTCAAAGCATTCAAAAATTTTCTTACCTGCCCGAACCCATAGGCGACTCTATTTTTGCCGTGGCCGCCGAAGAGTTCGGTTTTGTCGGAGGGGTTGTCCTTATTATCCTGTTCCTCTTCTTCACGCTTCGCGGTTTCCGAATAGCCGTTACGTCTCCTGATTTATTCGGTGGACTTTTGGTGACCGGCATTGTTATACTTATCGTGTCGGGTTCGTTTATGAACATCGCGTCAATGCTCGGGGTGATACCGCTTTCCGGTTTGCCGCTTCTGTTTGTGAGCCACGGCGGTTCGGCCATGATGTTTACGCTGTTTCAGGTGGGGATTATTTTGAACATTTCGAAATTTAAGAAGACTTAAATTTTGATACCAATATACAAATTATACTAATACTACAAATGGCTACCAATAAAATCCCATTTTACACATTAGTAGTCATTCGTAGATTCGTATACATTAGTATATTAGTATAAGCGTAGTTTTACGGAGCATGAAGATATTATTCACAGGCGGCGGAACCGGCGGACATTTTTATCCGATTATCGCGGTTGCCGAAGCCATCAACAAAATCGTCAAAGAAAAAAAGCTGTTACCTCCCGGCCTCTATTACATGGCCGACAAGGCCTATGACAGTCGGGCGCTTTTTGACAACGGTATTACTTTTGTCAGTACGCCTGCAGGAAAAGTACGAAGATACTTCTCACTCCTTAATGTGTGGGATTTTTTCAAGACCGCCGTTGGTATTTTAAAATCGCTTTGGAAAGTATTCCGCATTTACCCTGACGTGATTTTCGGGAAAGGCGGCTACGCCAGTTTCCCCGCGCTCGTGGCCGCGAAAATTTTCAGAATACCTGTTGTTATCCATGAATCGGATAGCATCCCCGGCCGCGTCAATTTGTGGGCGGGAAAATTCGCGGAGGATATCGCCGTGTCATACCCCGAAGCGGCGCGATACTTTCCGGTGGGGAAGACCGCTTATACCGGCAACCCCCTGCGTCAGGAAATTCTAAAACCGGACCAGAGCGGCGCGTACGAGTTTTTGAAACTCGAGAAAAGCATTCCCACCATTTTTATTCTCGGCGGTTCGTTGGGGTCTCAAATTATTAATGAGAGTATTTTGGAAGTATTACCGGAACTGGTGGACCGTTACCAGATTATTCACCAAACGGGCAAAGCTAATTTTTCCGACGTTTCGAAGACAGCCGAAGTAATACTTACGAAAAGCCAGCATAAGGACCGTTACAAGCCGTTCGACTACTTAAACGACCTGGGTATGAAGATGTCTGCTGGTGTTGCCACTCTCGTGGTCTCTCGAGCCGGTTCGACCATTTTTGAGATTGCCGCGTGGGGGCTACCTTCCATTATTATTCCGATTGGCGAAGAAGTGAGTCACGACCAGATGAAAAACGCCTTTAACTACGTCCGAAGCGGAGCGGCGATTGTGATTGAGGAGATTAATCTCACACCTCACATTTTGCTTTCGGAGATTGACAAGATGGTCAATGACCCGACCCGCTTGGCCAAGATGCGGGAGGCGACCAAAGGCTTTGCCCGCAGCGACGCCGCCGAAGTTATCGCCCTAAAACTTTTGGAAATCGCGCTGTCGCACGAGGCGTAATATACAAAAATTTATACGAATTAATACGAATGGCTACGAAAACTGCGGAGAAAAAAGTGGTAACCCGATTCGCCCCGTCACCGACGGGTTTTATGCATGTGGGCGGCGTGCGTACGGCTCTGTACGCATGGTTGTGGGCGAGAAAGCATAAGGGCATTTTCATACTTCGTATTGAAGATACGGACAAAGAGAGGGAAGTGGAAGGTTCAATTGGACATATAATTGAATCCTTGCGCTGGCTCGGGCTTGATTGGGACTACGGGCCGGAAAAGGATGGTCCCAATGCTCCTTATATTCAATCCGAGCGGCTCGCTATTTACAGAAAATACGCGGAGATTTTGGTTCGGAAAGGTTTGGCTTACCCTGACCCGTATACCGAAGAGGAAGTGCAAAAATTTCGAGAGCAGGCGGAAGCCGCAAAAAAACCCTTTTTGTATCGAGACCACAGACCCGAGGTTTTCGGTGTCTGGGACGGTAAAAAACCGCTTCGCTTTAAAGTTCCGGAAATAAAAAGTTACAGCTGGAACGACTTGGTACAGGGAGAACTTGGGGCCGGTCCTGAGGCGCTTGACGATTTTATTTTAATAAAAGGCGATGGCTATCCAACCTATAATTTCGCGCATATCGTTGATGATATCGAAATGAAGGTTACTCATGTTGTCCGTGGCCAGGAGTTTATTGCTTCGACACCTAAGTTTCTCTCCGTGTATGAAGCGTTCGGCGCAACGCCTCCTTTTTTTGTGACTACACCCCCCATTATGGCGTCTTCCGGTAATAAAAAACTATCGAAACGTGATGGCGCTAAGGACCTTTTGGAGTACCATGCTGAAGGGTATATGCCGGAGACGATGATAAATTATCTCGCTTTCTTGGGTTTTAATCCGGGAGGGGAGAGGGAAGTGTACGGAAGACAGGAACTGATTGAAGTGTTTGAGCTTAGTAAAATTCAGCATTCGGGATCCAAATGGAGCGATGAAAAGCTTAATTGGTTTAACAAGGAGCATATAAAATTGTTGCCGAAGGAGGAGATAGAAAAGAATATTTTAGAATGGTTGCCCCAACAGATGCGGGACAGTTCGGTTGCTCGAAAGCTGGTGCCTGTGATTTTAGATAGGATTGTAAAATGGGGAGATGTAAAAACCATGGCCGACGGGGGAGAGCTCGACTTATTTTTCAAGTCACCGGTACTTGAAAAGGAGAGACTCATATACAAAAATTGTTCGGTTGAAAGAATTGCGCGTAATTTAAAATCCGCGCTCGAAGCCTTGCAGACTGTCAGTGAGGAAAATTTCACTTTGAATAATATAAAAGGGGCACTGATGAAGGTTGCGGATACGCTTGAGGGTAGAGGAGAACTGCTTCATCCTGTTCGTATGGCGCTTTCCGGCAAGGAAAAATCTCCCGACCCGTTTACGATTGCTGATGTTTTAGGAAGGGAAGAAACACTTGTACGGCTGCTTCAAGCGATAAATTTGCTATCATAGGGGAATGGAGAAATTTTCCAAAGTCGCGCTGGCGGTAATTTTTCTGTCGGTTTTTCTTGCGTGGACATCGCCGAGGGTTCATGCCGACTTGGTGGATGACCTTAAGGCTAAGATTGACGAGCGCAATCAAAATATTGCCGATTTGGAAAAGGAGATTGCCGAATACCAAAATCAAGTTGATAAAACAAGTGCACAAGCGAAAACACTCAAAAGTGTCATTAACACACTCGAACTGACACGCAAAAAGCTGTCCGCTGAAATTGCGGTTATTCAAAATAAAATTGCTTCAACAAACCTTAGGATTCGCCAGCTCGATTCGCAAATTGCCGACGCGGAGGCGACCATTAAACGGACACTCGCGGGAATCGCCGTGACGATTCGGGAGACCGACATGGAGGAGTCCAACTCATTTGTCGAAACGCTCCTAAATTACCAAAAAATTTCCAATTTTCTGGACAGGGTGGAATCGCTTGCGAGTCTGAATCGAGGACTTAAAGACGCCCTCGTCACGGTTGAGGGGGCCAAAACGGAACTGGAAGTGAGAAATAGCGAGGCGCAGGGCAAGCGCCGCGAACTCCAGAGTCTTGCGAGCGACCTCACTGACAAAAAGAAAGTTGCCGAGTACAATAAAGCCCAAACTGCGAAAGTGTTGACTGACACCAAGAACAAACAGTCGAGTTACCAAAAGATTCTCGACCAGAAAATCGCCCTTCAGAAAGCTTTCGAGCAGGAACTCTTGCAATACGAATCGGAGCTTAAGTTCGCGATCGACCCCGCGAGTTTACCGAGTACGGGTTCGGGCGTTCTTGCCTGGCCCTTAACGAGCGTCAAGGTGACCCAATACTTCGGCAACACCGAATTCGCCCGCTCCGGCGCTTATAAGGGCCAAGGGCACAACGGTGTTGACTTCAAAGCGGCAATCGGCACCCCGATTAAAGCGGCCCTTCGGGGAGAGGTCAAGGGCGTGGGGGATACCGATAAGGTGTGCCCGGGCGCTTCCTACGGGCGATGGGTACTTGTGGAACACCCCAACGGTCTTTCAACTCTCTACGCCCATCTTTCGGTGATTAAGGTTGTCGCCGGCCAAAGTGTCGATACAGGAGACGTTTTGGGTTACAGCGGCGAAACAGGCTATGCCACGGGGCCGCACCTTCACTTCACGGTCTACGCCACCCAAGGGGTTCGAATAATGACACGAAAAAGTACGGTATGTCAAGGTAGTTACACCATACCGGTTGCGAGCTTCAATGCCTATCTGAATCCTTTGTCGTATTTGTGAGATAAACATACGAATTATGCGAATCTACGAATACCTACGAATGAAAACACCCCAAGTTGAAAGTTTTCCCGAGTAGTCCACAGAGCGGGTTTTCTTTACCAAGTCATTGTTCTATAATGTAACCACATGAATAGTACGCAACAACAAGGAGGTTTTATAAAGCTTGTTATCATCTTGATTATTGTTCTTATTGTTTTGGGTTATTTCGGTTTTGATGTCCAAAAAATCATACAGTCACCCTCGGTTTCCGGTAATTTGAACTACGTCTGGGGCCTCGCGGTCACGTTTTGGAATAAGTTTTTGGTGGTTCCGGTCACGTTTGTTTGGAACAAAATTATCGTCGGTATGTTTTGGAATACTTTCATGACTCTCATTGATAAGGCCCAGACCGCGCCGCCGGGAGACAGGCCCGAGTTGCCCTTAATCAATTAGTTTAGTTTTCAATATAAAATCCCAAAACTACGAAAGGACTTTTTGTCGTACAGAGGTAAAGGTATAAAACATATATTGTGCGACATAGTTAGTAGAAGCAAAGAGGCGGATTTTTACCGCCCCCTCCCCCAAAGCCCGCTTTACTTTGAACTCCTTTCCCGACCTGTCTTCGTAACCGTACCCGTCCCGATTAATTTTTTCCATACCCCGTAAGATTACGCCAGTCGGGGCTTTTCTTCAAGCGGTTTCATGTTTCTGTTGTATTTGCCGTTTATGATAGAATTCACGTTATGAAAGAGATTATATTAAATACCGGCGCCACGATGCCTCTTGTCGGGCTTGGGACTTGGAAAATTGCTCCCTTGGATGCCGGAGCAGTGGTTAGTTCTGCCCTACTCCATGCCGGCTACCGACACATTGATTGCGCGGCCGTTTACCGGAACGAGAAAGAAATCGGCGGAACTTTCAGAAAAGTTTTTTCGGAAGGTCGCGTAAAGCGCGAGGAAGTTTTCATCACGAGCAAATTATGGAATACCGAACACGCCAAGAAAGACGTACTCGCGGCCTGCAAACTGACTCTGGAGAATCTCAAGCTCGACCACCTTGATTTGTACCTAATGCATTGGGGTCTCGCGACGGTTCCTGACGACACTTTGCCCATTAAGAATGCCCGTGGGGAGTTGTTGGATGAAAACGGTTGCTTGCGCACGGCTCCAGTTTCGGTTCAGGAAACTTGGGAAGCGATGGAGCAATTGGTGAAAGCCGGTTTGGTAAGAGCTATTGGCCTTGCCAATTTCACCGTCCCCATGATTGTTGACCTGCTTTCGTACGCGAAAATTCCTCCAGCCGTAAATCAGATTGAGCTTCACCCCTACAATCAGCAAAGAGCTTTAGTGGAGTTTTGTCAGTCCAAAAAAATCGTTGTGACGGGTTACTCACCCTTGGGTACTTCCGGCACTCTAAAAGACCGTCCCGAAGAACCGATTTTGATTAATGAGCCGAAAATTGCCGTTGTCGCAAAAGCCCGCAGCAAGTCCCCCGCCCAAATTCTCATTCGCTGGGCCGTCCAAAGAAACACGGTAGTTATTCCCAAGAGTCTTTCGCCGGAGCATTTGAAAAGTAACGTCAACGTTTTTGACTTTGAATTGTCACCTCAAGATATGGCCGACATCGCGACCCTTGAACGCGGTCACCGTTTCGTTAACCCCTCAAAGTGGTGGAAAATTCCCTATTTCGATTAAGCTCTAAACGGTAAGATTATTTTCATAGTAGTAAAACCCCTCCCCGCCTTGGCGGAAAGGGGTTTTGCGAGGTGTCTTATTTCTTAGCGATAGATAGGTATTTTTCCCAACATTCTGAAGAAGATTGCCAGGGACTCGTACCATGTTTAGCGTAGAGTTTTCTCGCGAAAACCATATTGCCCCGAAGGGTCTTTAAATCAAGGCCGAGTTTCAAAGCTTCATCCTCGTGATAGTGTTTATTGATTTGCATCACGCCGATGTCGTCTTGATTGACTTTGCCTCTGATGATTTCTCCGTTTAGGCCGACGTGCTTGAATTCCGACTCGCACTTGGCGATTTCGGCGAGAACAGGGACGTCTTTAAAGTATTCTCTGACATCCGATTCAACGCTAATAGCGTTTCTGTTCGAAGTTGTCAAAGCAGTTCCGTCGACAATAGCCGGGTCGTCTATTGGGAACGCCGGAGGCACTCCGACATAGCCCGTGGTTTTAGCACTCGCTGTCGCCGGTCCGTATAATATGGAAAGCAAGAGCATGACGCTGGTTATAAGTTCTGTCATAAGTTTTTACAAAATTTCTCTCAAAGGTAAAAGTTAGCATTCGTTTTTAAGATTCGTTTTGTAAGTAAAACCACCAGACTTTCACGTCTGATGGTTTTTAAATACTAGCATTTTTGTAATATAATGTCAATGATTTTATTGTCAAAATAAACAAAAAATGGCCTATGTAAGCCACTTTTATACACCTTGTTTCAAAGGGCTTTTACTGTTTTGGAAAAGGATATTTGGTAAATTTCGAAAGAAACGGTTTTTTGTAGAAAAGTCTGCCGAACGCTTCGGTTTCCACCAAGGCTCCCGTCAAAGCGTTGTGCGGTTTTGGTTCCTCGGGAATTCCGACGTAGCGGAGTACCGCGTCAAGATTGAGCGCGGAGTGTCCGTGGGCAAGCGGCCGCGGTACTCCCCTTTGCAGCATGTCGAAGTAGCAGACAGAGTGAAGGTCGATGGTGCGGTGCGCCAAGGGCCAGTCGATGTGATAACGGTGAGCCGTTTGCTCGAGGAAGTCTCGGTCGAAGGCAGGATTGTGTCCGGCGAGAGTTTTTTCTTCAATTTTTCCGAGCCACGCCAAAAAGTCTTCTACCACTTCCCCGTCAGTTTTCTTTTTCGGGTCGTTGATTTGCTCGCGGGTGAAGCCGTTTATGGCGAGTGCCCCCTCTTCAATGTGCGCGCCGTCCCAAATGCGGCACTCCTCATAAAAACGATTTTCTGGGTTCGCGAAATCAACCGCGCCCACGCTTACTAGAGAATCTTTTTCGGGGCTTACGCCCGATGCTTCCACATCTACGACAATCATATGGTTAGAATACGAAAAAAATGATACATTGTCCACATAGCCCGTGAAAAAACGAATTGTCATCGTTCCCACGTTCAACGAAGCGCAGAATATTCAGGCGCTCATGGACAAAATTCACTCTGTTCTTCCGGAGATTTATATCGTCGTGGTTGATGACAATTCGTCGGACGGGACGGGTCATATCGTAAGTGAAAATGCCAAAACAAACGCGCGCGTTTCGCTCCTGTCGCAAAAAGAAAAAAACGGTCTTGGGCGCGCGTATCTATATGCTTTCGAGAAAGTGTTGGCAGACCCCGACGTCGCGGAGATTGCCATGATGGACGCCGATTTTTCGCATGACCCGAAATGCCTTCCGGCCATGTTTGAGGAGCTTGCCCATTATGACGTGGTGGTGGGTTCTCGTTACGTAAAGGGAGGCGGGATTGTCGGCTGGGAATTGTGGAGGCGGTTCTTGAGCTTTTTCGGCAATGTCTATTGCAAACTGATTCTGCGCATGCCTCTCTTTGACGCCACGAGCGGGTTTTATTGCCTGCGCTCGGACGCGCTGCGCTTGATCAGTCTTTCCTCAATGGACGCCTCGGGTTACGCGTTTCAAATTGAGTTCAAATATTTTCTGTGGAAGCGAGGCGCGCGGCTTAAAGAATTTCCGATTATTTTTACCAATCGGGTCGGCGGCGAGTCGAAAATGTCCGGCCATATCGTAAGCGAGGGCATCCTCGCGCCGTGGCGGATGTTGTTTAAGAAATAACAACATTCCAATATTCTGCAGAATATGAGAATGTCATAAATTGCCGAGATTTGAAACTTACAGTTTCAGTACAGGTTTCCGATAATTTTGAAATCAGAATTTCAAAATTATAACGGAGAACCTTTTCAAATCTCGGGCGCAGGCAAACAGTTGCCTGCTCATCCTGCCAACCCTCGCTTCGCTCTGCTTGTCGGGATGCCGAGATTTGAACTCGGACCCTACGAACCCGAATCGTAGATACTACCGTTATACTACATCCCGTAGTTAAATTTTGCGTCGGGAGAATCCCAACAGTCCCTCTATCCTACCTTTTTTTGTAAAAAATACAAACAAAACCATCAAAATATAAAAACACAAGTTCATCAAATCGTATACGTACCTTATTCGTGCGAATTAGCCGATATAAGATTGGTGATTTAATCCAGTGAAAATTTTGAGACTTCAAATGTTGGTATGCCGAGGGAATTTTTGATTGTGAATTTTGATTGCGCCGGAAGCTTCGCGAAAAATTCGTTGAGCGATTTCATATACTCCGGATTTTTTATTTCACTTATGGTCGTTCCCGACTCGGCTTTGACGAAGTAAATTTCGAAGCCTTTGAGGGCCTGTCCGCCGGAGGTTTTGATAGTCTCAAGAAAAGCGCTCATGGGCATGACGGGAATGCCGTGGTAATACTGCCTCCGGCTGAAGAGCCAGAGGCGGGCGGGCGTGGAGATTCGGTCATCATATACGATGCCCACCCGCGGCAGGGTCGCGGGACGGTTTTCGGCGTATTCTTTGATGATTTCATTAAGGTTTGGATTCGGATGTCCCAAGAGTCCGACAGGCCGTGCTTCACCGAAAGCGGCATTAAAATAAGAGTCCAATTTCACGATGCCGTAATCCGCGCGGTTTGCGAAAACCATAGTAGAGGTGAAGTAACTTTCAGACAAAATAAAACATATTACAATGACAATAACGATCACAGAGGAAGGACTTCGGAATTTTTTAGAGAAAACGAAAAAAGCAATAGTAATAAAGAATACGGCCGGAATAATCAGAAACGAAATGAACCGGATTGCCGAACCGACGGCTATAAGCAGGGCGAGAATAAAGGCGAACAATAAGACCGGCAGCCAGCGGATTTTTCCGAGGGATTTTTTGGCAACGCTTATCCAAATGCCGACAAAGGTTAAAATTAAAAACGGTATTGAATAGACGATTCGCACATTCGTGAGAATGTTACCGAACGGTTCCTGATTTTTGCCGCCCACTCCCTGCCACTCCGGCGTGGCTTGTCCAAAGAGGTAAGCAAATTGGAGGTCGAAGTGTTTCCAGAGGCCGTAGAGTTTTATGTTATAAATGATAACGGGCAGAAAGAGCAGTCCCGCAATTCCCCACCCCGCGTAACATTTCCAGTTTTTAAGCAGGGGTGAACGAGTGATTGCAAGATAAATAAAATAAACTGGAATGAGAAAGACGCAGGTGTACTTAACGAGCATCGCCAGCCCAAAAGTGAGCCCAAATACCCACCACCATCTTGTGTCATCAATGAGCCGGAGAAAAATGTAGAGATTGAGAAGTACGAGAAAGAACAAAACCGCTTCAAGCTGGTCGAGGCGGGATATCGCGACGGAAGCGAAAGACACCGCCGTTACTCCCGCCGCCAACATGCCGGCCCACTCTTTCCATTCCCGCAGTTTTTCGTCCTCGAATTTTTCAAACAGAAGACGTGTGACGAAAAACATCAAAACGACAATGCCGAGTCCCGCGAGCGCGGACGGTAGGCGCGCCGCCAGTACCGACTCGCCAAAGATGCTAAAAAAGATATGACCAATGATGAAAAACAAAGGCGGGGCATCATGGAACGAAAGCGAAAGCCACGCTGGCGCAACCCTGTCGGTGAACACTTGTATCGGCGTCACCTGCGCCGGATTTTCCATGTAGTCCAGGTAGCCGATTGAGCGAAAAGCGTAAATCCCCTCATCAAACGTCAGTTCGTCCGAGCCAAGATTCCAGAATCGGAAAAAAATTCCCGCTAATATAATCACTCCGGCAATCGCCCAAAACATCTTTTGGGATTGCGGTGTGGACAGGCTCCCCGATAGGTTCTTCATGTGGGCGGCAAAGGGATCGAACCTTTGACCTTGCGAATGTGAATCGCACGCTCTGACCAACTGAGCTAGCCGCCCTATGATACGAAAACTATACGAATTTTACGAAACAATACGAACTACTCACTCTTAAATTTTCGTAGCCATTCGTATCAATTCGCCCGCCTGCCATCGCCAAAAGCAGTTTAGGCAAGTTATATGTGGTTACGGTATCATAAAACATTTTTTATCAAAATGTCACTACTCATTGCTCCGGCTTTGGCGGGCAGGCATAATTTTTGTATATTATTTCAGTCCCTTGCAATTTGCCGCCGGTTGCAAGCCGTTGGCTCGCGCCTCGGCCTCCGAATTAAACCAGATTTTGTTGGCCTCCGCAATTTTGGCGGCACCGGTACACCACGGGTAAAAATATTTTTTGCCGGTTTTGGATGCGACTAACTTACCGCCTGCCGCCGCAGACTGACCTTTGATAATTGATATTTGACCAGTGACAGAAGACGCTACGGAGGCGGACTGACTCGACAAGACGGCGGCTCCGGCCGCCGGAGACGCCGTCTTTGCTTTTTCGACCCCCGTATCTTGCTCGATAATGACTGGCTGGCGATTTTCATCCAACAGTGAAAGCCTCCCGAGCCCGAAAGAGCTAAGCCCCACAAGCACGATTACCACGGCGGTGTAGTATTTGGCGTAGTTCTCCTCTCCCAGTTTATCTCGCAGGCCCGCGGGTAAACCCTTGATTTTTTCGGCCCAATCTCGTATACTCATGACCATTATTATACACGGAAGTGACACGGAATTAAGAGCACGGAAAGGACACGGAAAAGTTCCGTACCCGTTCCGTGTAGGTTTCGTTCAGCTTTAGTTCAGTGGGATTATATGGCAACCAAAAAGGCAGGAGGTACAGCTAAAAACCTGACAGACGTAAACCCGCAGTATTTGGGCATTAAGCTCTATGGCGGCGAGGCGGCTCGTATCGGCTCCGTTATCGTTCGTCAGCGCGGCACCCGCATTCTCGCGGGCCGAAACGTAGGCTTGGGTAAAGACCACACTCTCTTCGCTCTGAAAGACGGCACAGTCCAATACAGTCACACCCGCAAGCGCGGTTTCAATGATGTAGTCAAAGTCAAAAAGACCGTTTCTGTAGTAGAGAAAAAATAAGCAACAAAAAATCTCCCTCACTCAAGGGGATTTTTTGTGCATAGAAACAGTATGAACACTACGACAACAATAAGAAGCTATAGCTTCTTATTGTTGTCGTAGTTTTAACTTGAAAGTAAAAGTAAGAGACACTATGCTATGCCGCGGTAATTACAAGTTTGAGTTTAGCAGTTTTGTCTTTCACCTTGATTTCAACCGTGTGTTCCCCCACTTCCTTTATCGGTTTTTCCAACACGATAAATTCAGGCAAAAGGTCAATGTGTTTGTCGCTTTTCATTTTGGCGATAATTTCTGCTTTGTGAACTCCCGCGAAGAGATGCCCTTTTTCGTTGGCCTTTTCCGACATCTCAAGCGTCGCGCCCTCAACCGCTTTGAGATTCATGAGAAGCAAATCTTCCTGCACTTTTTTGTGAGTAACATCTTCCAGTTTTAATTTTTCCACTCGTTTTAACGCCGAGGCGTTCGCAGTAACCGCGAGCCCCTTCGGAATCAAAAGATTGAGGGCGTACCCATCCGACACATTTTTAACGTCATACTTTTTTCCCACCTTGGCAATGTCCTGCAACAGGATGATTTTCATGATTTTTACAATACGAATTACAAATTTCTACGAGTATACGAATGAAATCCGGAGTCTCTATTTGTAAATTTGTACCGATTCGTAATTCGTATTAACTATTTAATAATAATTTAACCGCCGATTCCATCTGCAGGTCTTTGCCCTTGGCCACGTCCTCCGGCGTCATTTTTACCTCCACGTCGGGCGTAATACCTTTTTGGGAAATGGAGCGTCCTTTCGGGGTAAGCCATCTGGCCACCGTTACTTTGAGAGAAGTTTCCGGAGTGATGTCTATGAGTTCTTGCACCACGCCCTTGCCGAATGTCGGTGTGCCAACCAGTGTCGCGATGCCGTATTCTTGAAGGGCGCCTGCCAGGATTTCGGAAGCCGAAGCGGAGCCGTTGTTCACCAGTATGATGAGCTTCAGATTTTTGTTGAAGATGGCGTCGCGATGAGTGCGGTAGAAAACCGGCGGGGCGTTTTTGCCGAAATCCTCGCTTACCACTACTTTGCCGGGGGGCAGAAACCAGCTTGCCATGTCGACGGCCGCTTCTAGGTATCCTCCCGGATTTCCGCGGAGGTCGAGAATGAGTTTGTCGGTCCTGGCTTCTATGAATTTCCTTAAAGCCTCGCGGAAGAGGTCCGGCGAGGTCTGGCTGAAACTGTAGAGGCGTATCGTAAAGACCCCGTTTTTCTGTAAGCCTTCCGGCGTGGCGTCCTTTTGACTCAAAATCATATGTTTAAATTCCGTATCGATGGTAGGTATCGCGATGGTGTCCCTGGTGACTTTGGCCTCAAGTGGTTCTTTCTTCCCCTCGCGAAGAATGGAGAGCTTCACTTCGGTCCCCTTTTTGCCGCGGATGTGCTTTATTGCCTCCTCCACTTTCATGCCGAACGTTTGCAGGTCGTCAATTTTGAGAATTTTGTCGCCCGGTATGATTCCGGCTTTGGCCGCCGGAGTGTCTTTGAGAGGGGCGATGACGGTGATAATGTCATTTTTAATGCCGATTTCCATGCCGACACCTTCGAAGTTGCCGCTGATTTCACTCGTGAAGAGTTTGTTGTTTTCCGGCGGGAAGAAAACCGTATAAGGGTCTTTGAGTGATGCCGCCAAACCCTCGATCGCTCCCCAGACCTTGTCCTCGTCGCTTGTGGTGGTGGCGGACGAAACGTATTTTTCATTCAAGATATTCCAGGCTTTCCAAAACGGCGCGAAGTTTACGCTCGCGGGTTTACCGGTTTCTTTGTTTTCAAGAGAGGTGACTTTTTGGGCCTCCGGTTGGGCTTTGAGGCCGTAGGAAAATCCCGCTCCGAAAGAAACCCCGATGACTATGAGGGCCGTTAGAATCCACGGAAGTTGTTTTGCCGAATTCCTCATTAATTTTGAAGTTGGTTCATTATCTCAAAATCGTCATGTCAGGTCAACAAAATCATAAATCACGTAGCATGTAACATGGAACAGTTAATGTTATGAGAAGAGAGTTTGTCTTTTTGGGAATGCTCTATGATGCATGTTACATGCCTAATGTTTCGTGATACAATTTACGCATGATAATTCGTCACGCTTTTAAAAATTTGAAGTGGCTTGACCTCGAATGTCCTACGAACGAAGAGGTGAGGCAGGTGATGAGCGAATACAATATCCACCCCCTTGTCGCGCAGGAACTGGTCGGGCCGTCTCTCCGGCCAAAGGTTGAGGTGTATCCCGATTCCATTTATCTTATTCTCCACTTCCCGGTCATCCGCCGTAAGCACTCAAAACGTTTCGTTGAACAACAAGAAATCGATTTTATTATAGGCAAAGAGTTTATTATCACGAGCCGGTATGACGCCATTGAACCGCTGCACCAGTTTTCTAAGTTGTTTGAAGTCAACTCGATTCTCGACCGCACCGACATGGGGGAGCATGCCGGATTCGTATTTTTTTACATGATTCGCATGCTCTATGATACGCTCTCGCACGAACTCGATTTCATCAATGATTCGATACGCGATATCGAAGAGCGTATTTTCAAGGGACGCGAACGCGCCATGGTGGTGCGGATTTCCGAGGTCAGTCGCGAGCTTCTCGATGTCCGGAGGGCGACAAGTCTTCACAAAGAAATCTTGGAATCTTTTGATATAGCGGCTCGCCGTTTTTTCGGCGAGGCTTTCGCGTATCACACCCGCGCTATCATCGGCGAGTATTACAAAATTCACAATCACCTCGAGAGCGATCACGATTCCTTGAACGAATTGCGCGAAACCAACAACTCTCTGCTTAATACGAAGCAAAACGAAATCATGAAGACGTTCACTATTCTTGCGTTCGTGACGTTACCCCTTTCTTTGGCGGTCAACATCATAAACATTCCTTCTGAGTCGAACCCTCTGACTGGACACCCGCAGGCTTTTTGGATTGTTATCGCCGGTACGCTGGTTTCTTGTGTTGCCATGTTTGCCTTTTTTAAGTATAAAGAGTGGCTTTAATGGACAGGGTAAAGCGTAGAGCGGTCAGCGTTTAGGGAAATTCTACACGCTACACGCTACACGCTACACGCTATATGTTAAAACTGTTTAACACTTTCACTGGCGAGAAAAAAGATTTTGACCCAATTGACCCGAACAAAAAGGAAGTTCGGATGTACAACTGCGGGCCGACGGTCTATAACTACGCGCATATCGGTAATTTACGAGCCTATGTGTTTGCGGACGTTTTGCGCCGGACGCTTGAATACAATGGTTACAAAGTGAAGCAGGTAATGAATGTTACTGATGTCGGCCATCTTACCTCCGACGGTGACGACGGGGACGACAAGATGGTCAAGGCGCTCAAACGTGACAACCTGCCCCTTACGCTTGAAGCGATGCGTCAGGTTGCGGATAAATACACGGCTCTGTTCAAGGAAGACTTGAAAGCGCTGAATTGCGAAATGCCGGATGAAATGCCCCGCGCGAGCGAGCATATTCCGGAAGACATTGAATTGATAAAAAAATTGGAGGCGAAAGGTTTCGCATACAAAACGAGTGACGGTATGTATTTCGATACCGCCAAATTCCACTCTTACGGCAAACTCGGTAACATCAATCTCAAAGGTCAGCTTGCAGGCGCCCGTGTCGCGGTAAATTCCGAAAAGAAGAACCCCGCCGATTTCACGCTCTGGAAAAAATCCGATAACGACATCGGCTGGCCGTCGCCTTGGGACAAGGGTTTCCCCGGTTGGCATATCGAGTGTTCGGCCATGTCCCGTAAATATCTCGGCCAGCCTTTTGATATTCACACCGGCGGCATTGACCACATCCCCGTTCACCACAACAACGAAATCGCGCAATCCGAAGCGGCTTTCGGCGTCCCGCTCGCGAATGTGTGGATGCACAATGAGTATCTCATAGTTCCTTCAGGAAAAATGGCAAAGTCCGGAGAGAATTTTATTACTATGCAAACACTCAAAGACCGCGGTATCCACCCGCTTGCCTATCGCTATTACCTCTTGCAAGCGAGCTACCGCTCTCCTATCAAGTTCAGCTGGGAGGCCTTGCAATCGGCTCAAATCGGGTATCGCGGATTGCTAGCGGAATTTGCAAAGAAAGAAAATATAAATGAATCTAAAGACAGTACAAGACAGGCAGATGAAATGTTGCTCCAGATTAGAGACAGTATTAACGACGACCTAAATACTGCTTACCCGATTGGGTTACTATGGTCCTCTATTTTTTCTTTTCAAACAGTCACACCCCGTTTTGTAAAAGAGCTCGACTTAATTTTGGGTCTCGATATCGAAAATCAATCCAAAAAACTTGCCGAAGAAATGAAAGCTATTTCGGATGAGATAAAAAAACTGGCTTCGGCGCGCGAGGACGCACGCCGACTCAAGGACTTCAAAAAATCTGACGAACTCCGCGACCAAATTCAAAAAGAAGGTTTTGAGGTAACGGACACCGATTCAGGTCCCATCGTTCGAAAAAAACTAGAGTAATTTCTCCGCCCTCTTCAAATCCTCCGGCACGGTTATTTTTATCCACCTCGTGGCTTCCACGATTTCAACGGGGAAATCGCGCGCCATAAGAGCCACGGTTTGCGGCAACCCCCACTCGTTTTTGCGGTCCGGTAATTTAACCGGTTCGTAGTTGAAAAATTCGGTGTTCAACACAAACACATTGGCACTAATGAGCGTTCCCGCCGGATGGGTTTTCCCTTCCTCCACATTTTTAAGTTCACCCTTTTTGTTTAGTGTGATTTTGCCGCCTGGTCCTTGTTTTTGACTTCTTTGCACCAGTATCGCTTGCTCGTGCTGCAGGCACACTTCAATATCGTTTCGCGAATAGATATCGTCGGCCATGAGCACTAAGAACCTGTCTTTGACGTACGCTGCCGCTTCAAATAACGCCTTGGCTGTGCCCTCAAGTTCAGCTTGGTACACGTACCGAATTTTTTTTCCGGCAAATGAGTCGCCGAGATATTTTTTTATCTGGTTGGCTCTGTAACCGACAACCATAATAACCTCGTCGACTGCCTTGGGAAGGGCGGCAAACGTGTAGTCAAGCAGGGGTTTACCAGCCACTTTGAGAAGCGGTTTTGGCACTGTTTCCGTGAGGGGTCGCATTCGTATTCCCTCTCCCGCCGCTAGAATTACTGCTTGCATGATTTTTTTATTTTAACATAAAATCTTAAAAACACGCCATAAATTATAGTTCTAAAACATTGACATATTATTTTCTCGGTGTTATTTTTTAAACAGAAGACTGCTTAGAAAAGCTTTGACAGTCAAACAAGCTTTTATCAGAAATCAATTTTTGGCCGGAACAGGGAAAGCGTGGGCAAGAGTTGGAGAGTAGTTTCGAATAAAAGCTTTTTCGCCGCTCGGACAGGGGCGGTTTTCTTATTCTCCGTCGGATAGGTTGTCCACTTTCTACCCCCACCTTACTCCCCCTTCGAGACTTGCTGGGGGTTCAGTTCTCCATGTTACAATTCGAACACTATGGCAGACCAGAACAAAAATTTTTCCAAACAAAAACTCCGCGTCCCGCCACAAAACGTCGAAGCCGAATCGGCCCTACTCGGTTCCATCATGCTTCGTCCGGAAGCTATGAACGAAATCATTGATTTCGTGAAAGCCGACTCGTTCTATTCCGAACGCCACCGGATTATTTTCAAAATCATGATGGAGCTTTTTTCGAAGAGTGCCCCCATCGACCTTCTGTCGGTCTCTTCGCGCCTTCAAGAAAAAAACTTGCTTGAACAGATTGGCGGAGCGTCGTTTCTGGCCGAGCTGGTGCAGGGTGTTCCCTCTTCCACTAACGCCAAGCACTATTCAGAGATTGTTCAGAAGAAATACATGATGCGCAATCTCATAAGCGCCGCCGAGCGTATTTCAGAACTGGGTTTCGACGAGTCGGCCGACCTTGAAGAGATGCTTGATAGAGCCGAAAAAAGTATTTTTGAAGTGACCAACTTTTCCGGCGCTCATAAGTTCATTGAACTCAAAGACACCCTCTCCGAGGCGTGGGAGCGTTTGGACAGATTGCATAACGCCAAAGACCAACTGCGCGGTATTCCCACCGGATTCAAAGATTTGGACAGCAAACTCTCCGGCCTTCAAAAATCTGACTTGATAATTCTCGCCGCCCGCCCCTCCATGGGCAAGACTTCACTCGCACTCGATATTGCCCGCCAGACGGCCGTTAATCACAAAACACCCGTGGGCATTTTTTCCCTTGAAATGAGTTCGCAGCAACTGGTGGACAGAATGCTCTCGGCGGCGGCAAGCGTTGATTCGTGGAAACTTCGAACTGGCAAGGGCCTGTCCTTGGAAAATGATTTTTCCCGCATTCGTACAGCCATGGACAGTTTGTCCCAAGCTCCGATTTATATTGACGACCAGCCCGGCAATAACGTTCTCAAAATGCGTTCCATCGCGCGGCGGCTTAAAAGCGAGAAAGGTCTCGGGCTCATCATCGTCGACTATCTTCAGCTCATGGTGCCGACCAATGCTCGCTACAACGACAACCTCGTTCAACAGGTAACGGAAATTTCCCGCTCGCTAAAGCATCTTGCTCGCGAGCTTGACGTGCCGGTTCTCGCTCTCTCCCAGCTCTCCCGCGCCGTTGAAAGCCGCGGCGGCAAGCCCCGCCTCTCCGACCTTCGCGACTCCGGTTCAATAGAGCAGGATGCCGACGTTGTCATGTTCATTCACCGCGAAGATAAATACAACGAAAATTCCGACCGACCGAACATCGCCGAGATTATGATTGAAAAACACCGCAACGGTCCGACCGGCAAAGTCGACCTCTACTTCAGGGAGGAAAAAGCGTCGTTTGAGAGTATGGCTAAAGGTGACTTCAGCGATTTTGAGAAGTCGGCGGATTTTTAGATTTAAGTTAGCAGATTTAAGATTAAAGTAAGAACACGAATAGTCCGCGCATTTGTTTTACTTAAATCTTACAACTTTAATCTTTCAACTTTTTACATGGATTCTATCAACAAACTCTCCGAACTTTTCAAAGAATTCCCCGGCATCGGGCCGCGTCAGGCCAAGCGTTTTGTCTATTATCTCCTTTCACGCAATAACGGTTATCTGGAGAATTTGTCGAAGTTGGTGACCGAGCTCAAGCGGGAAATAAAAAATTGTCCCTCTTGTTTTCGTTTTTTCCCCAATGACGCCGCCAAGTCCCCTCTCTGTTCGGTCTGTAGAGATTCAAATCGCGATAGTTCCTCTCTCATGATTGTCGCGCGGGACGTTGACTTTGAAGCAATCGAGAAAAGCCATTCCTACAGCGGTTTCTATTTTGTCTTGGGCGGTACAGTGCCGATTCTTGAAAAGGAGCCGGAGAAAAAAATTCGGGTCAAGGAACTCGCCGCGCGCGTGAAAGCGCGCGCGGCGGAAGGCCTCAAAGAAATCATTATTGCCACGAGCGTCAATCCCGAAGGGGAAAACACGCACGATTTTATCGTGACGCTTCTTTCCCCCATTATTAAACAATCCGGTATCAAACTCTCCGGTCTCGGCCGCGGCCTTTCCACCGGCACCGAGCTTGAGTACTCGGACTCCGACACCATCAAAAACGCCCTCAAAAACCGCTCATAAGCCCAAATGTCCGACATCGGGAGTCCGACATTTTTATTTAAGCGAATCAATTTTTACCTTAAAGTGAGGCTGGCGGTGGCCTTTTTTCTTGAAGTATCGGCTCTTTTGTTTGTATTTGATGACATCAATAGTTTTGTCGCGGCCGATTGCGGAAATGGTAGCGTTTACTTTCGCTTCGGGAATGTAGGGCGTGCCGATGGTGGTATCTGTGCCATTGTCCACGAGAAGGACTTTGTCGAACACGAGCTTGTCCCCCACTTTGAAAGTGCCCGTGATTTTCTCAATCTTAACCACGTCTCCCACGGAGACTTTGTATTGCTTACCGCCTGTTTGTATTACCGCGAATTCCATATGTGCCGCTATTTTACATAAATATGCCAAAAAAGCAACCGTTTCGAACAGGCAAAAGAAAAAGCGGCTGAACCTGGCAGCCGCCGAAGAGGAGATAATGTAGCACGAAAACTATTGCACGGCTCGTTCCGCCATCGCGCGTTGGACAAGTTCTCTCCCGCTCCTTAACGAAAGCTTTTCCTTGATGTGAGCCCGGTACGATTCAACCGTTTTAATGTTGACTTCGAGGCGTAAAGCGACCTCTTTCGTTCCCACGCCTTCTCCGAGCAAACCAAACACTTCCCTTTCCCGGGGACTCAAAGCGCCTTTCTTGCCTTGCGGGCGTTTTACAATGTCATTCATAAAACCGGCCGCCATAGCCCTGCTGAAAGCCGGGTCACCTCGTAAGACGCTTTGAACCGCAGCCGTAATTTCTTCCGGTGCCACGGTTTTGGAAACGTAACCGAGTGCTCCGGCTTCAATCGCGTACCGAGCGAACAGTCTTTCATCGCGTCTCGTGAGTACCAATACTGGCGTATACGGAAAGCGCCTCCGCAACTCTCTCAAAGTCACAATGCCGTCCTTGCCGTCGTACGGCAGGATTTCAATAATCACGAGGTCCGGTTCGCTAGCGGCGATGGCCTCGATGGCCTTGGCGGGCGAAGTTTCGCTTGCGAAATCCATTTCGTTGTTGGTAAGGAGCTGCTCCAATCCGAGTAAGACCGTTCGGTCAAAGTCAAGCGCAAAAATTCTCTTTTTGGCTTTGGAATGGCCGTTATTTTGTACTTTCATATTTCAGTCCCTTCTTCTGTTGATTTTGTTTTAGCTGAAAGACATCCTCTTGAGGTTGAATTTCAAGCGTGTTATTCCGAAGACACTTTACAACTTTTCTTGTTGTCCAGTCAAGGCCTATCACTCCCCGCTCTCCGGTTTTTCGAGCGCTGGTATTTCTATACCGATAGAGTTGTCGGTAATCCGGACAATGTCTTTATCAAGCTTTTTAAATTCTTTGCTTGAAGCGTTGAAATGACTTACCACGGTGCCGAGAGAGTTGCCGAGCTTTGTGTGGTAGTCCTCGTAACTTTTAAGATGCTTGCCGAGGTCGTCCACTCGCTTCACGATATCTTTCGCGGTCTCCTCGATTTGCATGGCCTTGAGCCCCTGCAGAACGGTCTGGAGGTAGGCAAGGAAAGACGTCGGCGAGACGATAATCACTTTGTACTTGCTCGCCGCACGTTGGATAAGGTTTTCGGTATCTTCGGTTACCGCGCCAACTTTGTTTATAAGGAGGTCGTAATAAATCGCTTCGTGGGGAATAAACATGAAAGCGAAGTCCATCGTGTTTTCCGACGGTCTGATGTACTTTGCGGTTTCCTGTATACGAAGTTTCAGGTCGCCCACGAAAAGTTTTTCCAGCCGTTCCTTTTCCGCCGGATTTTTTTCTTCAATCAGGCGGTTATAGTTTTCAAGAGAGAATTTTGAATCTATGGGAATAACCTTGTCTTTGACGAACACCGCCGCGTCCACAATCTCGCCGTTTTGGAAAGCGTATTGCATTTGGTAATTCCCCGGTGGTAGGACGTTTTTGAGAAGAGTTTCCAGATAGTATTCTCCCAAGACCCCGCGCTGTTTTGGATTCTTCAAAATGTCCTGCAGATTTTGGAGTTGGTCGGCGAAAGAAACTACCTGCCTGTTGGTTTCGTCGAGTTTGGTGAGGCCCTGCGTTACTTCGCGGATAAGCTTGGCCGATTCGCCGAATTGGGTTTTGACAGAGTCACTCATGGCTCTCGTCGTCTCCCCAATCTTCGCGTCCACCGTTCTGGTCAGTTCATTCATTTGTTGCAGAATAAGCTTTAGTCCCGTGTCGTTGTCGGGTTTTCCCGTTTCTTTGCTCCGCTTGATGAAAAGCCATATCAATAATGCGTTTCCCAAGAATAAAACGAAAATGAGTATTATGAAAATAGTTTCTGACATACATAAAAGTATAACACGCCGTTGTTCTGGCATCACTGCTTCGCTCATGATAGAATTTACTTAAATCTTAAATCCATTTTTATGTCCCTCCACACCACAATCAAAGGACAAATCAAAGAAGCTATGTTGGCCAAAGACGCTCTGCGGCTCTCTGTTGTGCGCTCTCTGGTGGCGGCGTTTACGAATGAGCTAGTGGCGAAGCAACGTAAACCCACGGAAGAGCTTTCCGACGAAGACGCGCTTGCGGTCATCCGTCGTGCGGTCAAACAGCGCAAGGATTCCATAGAGCAGTTCACGGCGGGCGGCAGACAGGATTTGGTTGACGCGGAGAGCGATGAACTTGGAGTACTCGAAAAATATTTGCCGCAGATGATGAGCCGCGATGAAATCAAAAAAGTGGCCGAAAAGAAAAAGGCGGAGCTTGGCATTACTGACAAAGCCAAACTCGGGCAGTTTATCGGAATGCTAATGAAGGAACTCAAAGGAAAAGCTGACGGGGGTGACGTAAAGGCCATCGCTGAAGAATTGTTTAAGTAAATGGCTATATGATAGTCACGGGCCAAAGTATTGCCTCAATGCCGGTATTTGTGGTAAAGTATTTTGAGTTGTAAAGTAAATCAACCAGTAAAATGAAAGAAAACGCCATGGAAACAGAGAAAATATCTCCAGAACGAGCGGCCACGCTGTTTGCCAAGATGAGAAAAGGTGCGGAAGTGATAGCGGCAGAGAACAATCCTCCAGACGGAGAATCTACGGACAAATCTAAGAAGAAAAAGGGTGAGGAGGGTTACCGCGATGTTCAGATGAAGAAAGCACTGCACTTTCACCTCCATCCTCGGGGGCGTTTATGAACTCCAAACAGGCAGTGCTGAAGTCGCCTAATAAGCCCGCTCCGCAAAGTGCCGCTTCGACAACGCCGGCAGCCGAAGTTTTCGAGTACTGGTTTAGACCGGCGCATTGGTTCCCTCGGAGACGGTGGCCAGCCAGCGTGCAAAACGAGTACAGGGTTGGAGTGAAAAAAATTCTTGACGCCAAGAAAAAAGGCAGTTCCGGAGGGAAAGTTTGACTGACTTTGTCCCGACACAAATCCCCTGACAAATCAGGGGTATTTCTTTGCCCGATTTTCTTTTGTGGATTCACATTCTCTCATTCGTGCGAATGAGAGAATGTGCCTGACGGATAAGACATTTACAAAGAAACCTGTTCTATAGACCTGTTTTATTCCAAAACAAACCGGTACGGTTTTTTAGACCACACCGGCCCCGCGTAGGCGATGCCTACTCGGGGTGTTCTCTGTATCGCTTTCGGATTTATTTTCTCGCTTCTGTTTTCAAACCACAATCCAGTTTTTCGAGTAGCCGTCTTTTCGTTAAAGCTCTTATCAATACGGAGAAATTTTGTTAGTCGCGCAGGGCCACTCACTTTGTCGGTTCCACGAATCAAAATCGCCGCCGGATAGTGTTCCGGCCCTGTAACTACATTGAGCATCCAATGCATGCCGTAGGTGAAGTAGACGTAAAATCGGCCGGCGGGTCCGAACATCGGGGCGTTTCGTGCCGTTTGGCCGCGCGACGCATGCGAAGCACGGTCGCGCGGCCCGTCGTAGGCTTCCACTTCGGTAATCTTGAGGCGTATCGTTTTTCTTCCTATTCGGCGACATAGAAAGAAGCCGAGAAGTTCCTCGGCCACTTTAAGTGTCGGGCGGTTAAAAAATTCCCGTTTCAAAATTTTACTCATACCGTTCAGTATACAAAAAAATACCCAACTCGCCGAAGTGAATTGGGTATGAGTTAAAACGAAAGAACTGCTGAGCAATGTTACTCCTCAACCTCCACATTGGTGCCGACGGGCGGATTGCCAAGCGAGGAATGAGCATTGCCACCGACGAGTACGATGTAGTACACCGGCCTGCCATTGAGATGCAGACTGCCTTCGGTCAGGGTTTGCTCGCCTGTGTTGCCGGCGAAGATTCCCTTGACGTGGCGCAATCGCGCGATTTTCGTACCGATTCGATACACTCTGCTCTCGCCAATCGCTGGAATCCAGCTGTTGTTCGCCAGAGTTGAGACGAGGTAGATGTTGCCATGGGTATCCCAATCGGCAACAAAAACACCTTTCTCAATTTCAGGCACCACCAACGCTTTCGGCTGTAATGTGATGTGAGGGTACTCCTCGATGCCGAAGGCCTTTGCGAGAGCGGGAATCATCACCTCCATCGAGCGGAACGGAGTGTTGCGTCCCGAGGTATCCTTCAAGAGTTGCGAATCGACAATCTGCTCTCTCAGGAAATGAAAGTTCGCGCCGGAGTTCGGTCCGACCACTTTCACGCCATTCTTGAGGGTAAGGACGTAGATTTCCTCGCCGTCGAGTTTGCGCTCCGTGCCACGCAATTTCACACCGTTCTCTTTGCCGTGGCGAGGTGCCGCATTTACGAGCAGACCTATATGTTCGCCTTTCTTCAAAGGACCAAACATATCAACCGTCGAAAGGGCATGAGCCGCAGCGGTGAAGCCAGCGTGCAGAGTGTTCATGCTGTCGGTCGCGAAGAATGTGATTTCCACCCGATGAGAGTGATAAATCCTTCGAGCGGCGGCTTCGTATCGGCCACGGTCCGAATCGCCACAGTCTGTGACGATAATGAGGTGGTAGGTGTTAATCATAGTTTTTCCTTTCGGATTGGATTCCAGACTTTTTCTCAGTGCCTCGGACAATTCAGCGATTCCTTTCACGCCCGCTTTGATTTTGGGCAATGGTCCGAGTTTTTTCGCGCCGAGCGCCTTGGCTATTCTGTCGATGTCTTCAGCCATACTTTTTGTATTTAATTGTCGAAGAACTAACGTAGCTCCTTACTATCGGCTTGGAGCAAGTCACTTGGTGACTTATGACCCTATCCGCAAACCTGCGGTCTCTGGGTCACAATTCGCATTTACACATTGGGTGCAAATACGAAAAAACCGGCTCGAAGGCCGGTTTTTGTTTTGAAGTTTAAATAGTGACTACAACGCAAAAATCAGCCTTCGAGAAGGTTTTTCATCATAGCCATCATCATTACTGTTGCGGTTGCTGATTTCATTACTTAATATGATAGCAAGGGGTAAAAATTTGTCAACCCGGTCAAATTAAAAGCGCACTTTGCTACAAGTGCGCGTAAGGCGACGAAGTGTCATTATTCGATTCCCATTTCGGATTTAGGTTTTCGGACTATCCGTATTTCGATTATGGTTTTTATCCAAACCTCGGTAGTGTCCCCGACCTCAATTACACCCTCCGCTTTTCCCCATTTGATGAGTTCAGACTCAACACCTGTCATACGACGAGATATCAATTCTCCCCCTTTGCCGGTCAGCATCTTTCTTCGCGCTTCAATCGTCATTGGATTTGTCATAAGGTGCCTTGGTTCGGTTTTTGCTAAAAACAATTATATACCAGGGCGAAGATCGGGGGCAATTTTGTGACCTCACCGGGATTTGAAACTTACAGTTTCAGTACCCCGATTGGCTCGTCCGCCGCGGCGGACTCGGCTCAATCGGGCTTCAAATCCCGGACACAGTGTCCCCAGCACTGTTTGAGGTCACAAAATTTCGCAACCTCAATTTTGTGAACTAATTAT
>Ga0209515_10001067_pt1 | contig 47378 bp, 43 predicted proteins | sample Subgroupgradi54m_FD_187454 | JGI IMG/M metagenome (GOLD analysis project Ga0209515, IMG submission 187454) | Subsurface groundwater microbial communities from S. Glens Falls, New York, USA - GMW60B uncontaminated upgradient, 5.4 m (SPAdes)... ... | reverse complement strand
CTCGATCCGGCTGATCGTCGCACCCAAGCCGGCGACGGAGATCCGGCCAATGGTCCGGCGCAGCGTCTCAGAGCGCGGCATGAGAGCCAGCGTCCACGTCTTATCATCCCGCTGTCCGTACAGTTCGAAATCCTTCTCCAGCGCGCCAAAATCGAAACGCAAGATGTGCAGCAAAGCTTCATTCGTGGCGGTGGCGCGCGGATCGACGGGCGGAGCTTTTTCTCCGGCCGCCGCGCGCAACAGAATTCCTTTTTCGTCAAGGATCACGATGCGCTCCTCCGGCATCGTGTAGTGCAGGCTCAAGCCGCGGGCCGTCGACACCCTGACCTCGCCCTTCAATTCCACCGCATCCTTCTTGAAAGGGAAAAAACGGCGTTCGGTGAAGTCGGCCAGCGTGTCGGGCTGGTGTGCAAAAACGTCGATCAAGCTGCTCCACTCCGACGCCGCCGGCACCAGCTTGTGTTCGGGATTCACCAGCGGATCGGGCGCAGCGGCCTGGCCTGCGACGGCGCAGAGCAACAACACGGCCGGCAAAAACCCGATTGAGCGCCAACGGCGGCGATGACCAAGCAAGGCCGGCCAGCGGCGCAACAACAGTTCGGTGATGAGCCGCGTGTGCATCCAGACGAGCGTGGCATTGTCGCGCAGATAATGGAAGTGCGACACCCCGCCCTCGGCGCGGGAAAAATATCGAACCGGCGCGTCGACGTTGACCGGCCGTACGCCGGCCCACCCGAGGCGCACCGCCGCCTCCGTGTCGAAATCATAATGGCGTCCGCCCCGGCATGAATCGAAGACCGCGAGCAACGAGACTAGCGGATAGATTCGAAAACCAAAAAGCGGGTCCGCTATGCCGGCCCCGAGCAGTTCAAACCGCACGAGACCGACGCTCAGCTTTCTCCCGTAGAGCCTTTCCGTCGGGATGTTCGCTGGAAATATCAGCCGGCCCAACACCATGGCGTCCGGGCGCAGGCGCGAAACTTCCATAAACTTTTCAATACTTTCCGCGGGATGCTGGCCGTCGGCATCCATTACCAGCGCGTGGGTGAAACCGCGTTCGCGCGCCGCCTGCGCACCGGCCAGCACCACCGCCCCTTTGCCGCGATTGCACGGGAGCGTGAACACCTTGAGCTGCGGCTCGTTCTCGGCTAATGCAACCATGACCCGATCGCTTCCATCGGTGCTGCCATCCACCACGACCCAGACCGGTTGCCAGTGGCGCAGCGCCTCGGCCACCACCTCGCGCAGGCGAGCTCCGGTGTTGTAGCTTGGCAAGATAACGAGCTGGGTGGAGGAGGGCGTCACGGCCTGTTAGGCAATCGGAGCGGAGCCCAGGGTGGCAAGCCAATGGATGACGCCGGATCGCGAAAAAGTGTGGCAGAAAGTGACGTCAGAAGTAGCGGAAGACCTCCGTGCCTGCCGTATTTCGAACAGGCAGAGTTGCAGTCGTCGTCCAAATCCACAGGCACGGAGGCCTGTGGCTACGCGATCCGCCAAACGCTGACCTCACTTCCCGTACACTCCGTCGCGAAACCATGCTTCGATCCGCGCGGTCAGTTCGGGCAGAGGCGCCGCCGCCTCGACTGGCACGAGCGGGCCGAGCGTGATATCGATGTGGACCGGAATCCGCGGCAGCTTCCACCACGCCAGCCCCTTGGTGAGGACGTCGGAGTTGGTGGCGATGCGCACCAATTGGATCGGCACCCGCGCCCGCTGGGCCATGAGAGCGAACCCCGGTTTGATCGGCCCCATCTTCTCGCCCGGAGAAGTACGCGTGCCCTCGGGAAAAATGATAAGCACGCGCCCGGCAGCGAGCTTCTCACCCGCCACCCGCACGAGATCGTGCCCCCCGTCGTTTGCGAGGTAACCCGCGCGCCGTGCGGCGGCCCCGAGCACCGGGTTGCGGCGGATGGCGGGTTTAAAGATGCAGACTGCCTCGGGAAGGTTCGCCAACAGGCAGGTGATATCGACCAGGGAAGGATGATTCGCCACCAACACCAGTCCGCCGCGCGGCAACCGCTCGAAACCGTGATAACGCACATAGATGAGCCGGGTGAAGCGGCACCACCAATGAAAGAGCGCGAAATGCCGGTGAATCAGCCGCTGAAACCCACGCTCCCACCGTTCGGTGGCGGGCAGAACTCCCGCCAGCAAAGCCACCAGACATATCTCCGCACCGAACATGCCGAAAAACAGCAACGTCAGATAATAGGCGAGGAGGTGGTAGACGGAGAGAAAAAACATACCGTGGAGCGTTAGCCGGACCGGGGTAACTGCAGTCGGTGGAACGCGGCCTCCGGACGCGTTTTCCCCATTAAGCATCGAACCAACCCGTCCGGCCTGTCCGTCGTAGCCTTGGCGAAGTCGGAAGGCCGGGTTCCACCTTTCGGTGCGACCATTTCGTAAGAAGGAAAATATTTCGTCCGACCCATGGCTATGAAGTTTGGGCCGCGTCCGGAGCCACAGGATTCAACGGCAGAAAATTAAACCAAAGCAACGGCTGCGCACGGACCAATGTTTCCAAGTCGGACAGCACTGCCTGAAAATGCGCGCGGGCGTGGTGGAGATTGGCCGCGCGTCCCACCGTGGCGTCGGGCTCGAACACCGCCGAGGCGAACACCCGGATTGCGTCCTGCCCCGCCGCCGGCACTGCCGTGCAAAACATCACCGGCCGGTTAAAGAGAATCGCGAGATGATAAATCGTGAAAGGAAAACGTCGGGTGGCGCCGAGAAACTGAAACGGCTCCGTCTTCGCACTGAACTCGAGCCGGTCGCATTTCATCGCGAGCGACTTGCCGGCCTCGAGGGCGTCTTTCATCTCAAAGAGCAGATTCGCCGGATCGTTGACCCACAGAAATGAAACCTTGCGGCCAAACCGCTGTCCGAGCCACCGGGTGTCGTCGGAATTGTCGACGCGCAGCCGGATAATGGAAACGCTCCGGCCGCGCGCGCCCAGCAGATAGCCCAGCAGGTCGGAACAGCCGAAATGAAACGTGCCGAACAATGCAGGCCGGTCCGACTCGTCGAGCTTCTTGAAATCCACCGGATTGACCGCCACGAACTCGCAGGCCATCGGCACCCCGCGCCCGACCCGAAGCTTGTGCATGAGAAACTCGGTGAACGCGAAGAAATGCCGCCACACCTCGATCAACCGGGGCGGCCGACCGAAGATAACCGCCAGGTAGGCGCGCGAATGAGCCCGTTGCACCGGCATGCAGGCAAGTCCGATCCAGGTCCCGGCCATCAGCCCCGGGCGAAAAATCCACGACGGCCACCCGCGTTCCGCCCACACGAGAAATGCGTAGCCCCAATTCGGTCCCGGATTACGCGGGATGGGTTTTTCCGGTTTCATCGCCACTCCAGCGTCCACGATCCGCCGGCTCCCAGCCAGGCCAGGGCTCGTCGCTCCCGCAGGGCAGAGGCAAATGCGTCCAGCGCGGGACAGGGTTCATCCACCGAATTGCCGGAATTAAATCCGACCCGACCGGCGGCACCGGCAGCGTCACGGGTCAACACGGTCGCGAAAGAGAAGGCCTGGTCGCTGGCTATGCCGCTTTCAATCATCCAAGTGCCGCGCTCCTCGCCGCCGACGAGCGCCACGCGCGGCGCCGGCTCGAGCAGCGCGGTCAGCAATGCCTGTTCCACCAGGCGCGTTCGTCCGGCGTGGGGCCAGAGCCGGGCGATCGGCTGCTGCCGGCCAATCAGCACCTGTTGCACGCCGCCGGGATGAATCGAGGTCTGGAACAACAGCGGACTCGCCGCCGGAAAACTCAGCAGGAAATCCTCCAGCGCGCGCGTTTCGGCATAGGTTGACGCATAGACGAGCGCGTCTTCCGGCCCGAGCGGCGCACCATCGAGGACCGAGCCGAGGAGCAAACCGAGGTGCGTCATCCGGCGGAGCGCCGTGCGCGGGAATTTGTCCGCCAGCCGCGCGCGTGCGCCGGCCGCGGTTTCATCCGCAGGGGGCGGCTCGACGCGCACATGATGGATGAAACGTTCGATCATGGGTGGAACGGGGTGCCCGCGCGCCATCGTATCTGTAGGTCGGGCTTTACGCCCGACATTCCGTGGTTCGCGCAAACTGTCGGGCATAAAGCCCGACCTACAGAGCTGAGCTGTGCCGCGAATTTATTCATGGGTAAGCAGCATGGCGGCATGAGCGCCGCCAAAGGCATTGCCAGCCATGATGGCGCCGTCGAATCCGGCATGGGCGAACGGCTCCAGCGCGACGGTGTCGGTGAAACTCGGGGCCGCGCCGCCGACCGTGCCGGGGATTTTTCCGTCCGCTCCGCGCAGCGCGGCGAGCGTGAGAGCGAGCTCGACCAGCCCGCAACTGCCGAGCGTGTGGCCGAGGCTGCCTTTCCAGGAAACCAGCGGGGTGTCGGGAAACTGCCGCGCCAGAACCTCGGCCTCCAGCCGTCCGGCCTCGAGCGTGCCGGTGCCGTGGCCCTTCACCCATACGCGCCGGCCGCCGGCCGCGGCGGCGATGGCCGCGGCGCACGCGGCGAATCCCGCGCCGTCCGGCTGGTTGCCGGTGAAATGAAACATCTCGTTGTGCAGCGCGTGCGCCGCGAGTTGGAACGGGGCGTTCTGTCGGCCGGCCGAACGCGTCATCACGGCAAAGGCCGCGCCGTCACCGAGGCCGATGGAGCCGGTCTCGCGTCGCGCGTAGGGCGCGGGCAGGTTGCCGTTCAGGATTTTCAGGCTGTGAAATCCACCGGCGACAAACGGACTGACGAAATCGAACGAGAACACCAGCACGCGATCCGCCAGCCCGGCGTGCAGCAACCGGGCGGCGTGCGCCAGCCCGAGGTGTGCGGTGACACAGGCGTGGGAGAAAACATGGACGTGTTCGCCCCAGCCGAATTCGGCGCGGAGCAGCCCGACGCTCGCGAAGGGCGTGCCGTGGGCGAGGTGGCGCGCGTCGTGGTCGCGGGTGAAGGCGTAGAGGCTGCCGACGCCGAAGTTGCTGCTCGTGACGATGACGGGCGTGCGCGCCGAGCCCCACGCGGCTGGCGGGATTTTCGCGGCGAGTTGTCGCAGGCCGGGCAGCCAGCGCGGCGGCAGGGTTTCGTCCATCGGCCCGGTCAGCGCGAGCGGCACGAGGTCGCCGCCGTCGCGGCCGAGCACGGGCGTGAGGGTGAGCGCGCGCCGGCCCGCGAGCAAAGCGGAGGCTGTGGCCGCGGCGTCGCCGAACGGCGTGAGGCAATCACAGGCTTCGATCCCGGCAGGAAGCTGGTCAGCGGGTGCGCTCACGGGGCTGAACACTCAACTGGTATCACACGATTGGCCCAGGCAGAAACCGGCCGTTGAAATTGTGGGAGCGAGCTTGCTCGCGACACCGCAAACACTGAGTCGCGAGCAAGCTCGCTCCCACAGACAGTCTGCCGCTTCGAGTGCGCATTGCATACTGGGACGAACCTTTGTCGGCATGGGTGAGATCACGTGCCCGGTTTCTGGGCGCGGAGATACGCGGCGAGGGTGCTGACGCTGCCGAGCGCCTGGCGCGATTCCTCGCTGCTGCCGATCTTGACGCTGAACTCCTTTTCGATCACGAGCACGAGCTCGAGCGCATCGATGGAATCGAGGCCAAAACGCGGGGAGCCGATCAACGGCTCGTCGTCGGGAATATCCTCAGAGAGCACGCCATCGAGTTTGAGCGTAGTGACAATGAGTTGTTTGAGACGGGAAACGAGGGGATCGGACATTGCAAGTAGTGGACAAGGCTGGGGCGATTAATTCCCGTTGGTTTCATCCATTGAATTCAAATCTGGATCAGAAGCCGGCGTTGCCCAGTTCCCGATCGAGGCGAACCATGAATTCCGCGAAAGCGCGGGAGTAAGCGAGCTGCCAGTTCGCATCGCTCGCAACCTGCCCCGTGTTTTTCCCGTAGCCTTCCACGACGCTCCTCGTGACTTTGTCGCCATGCTTGATCGTGACACCGCAGCGAATCTTGGCTTCGAATGACACCGTCGCAAAGCCCGGGGTGAACCAGGCCCAGAATTCGTCGACGGAAACGTCGATCGAGTTGGCCGCGCCGTCAGCCTTGGCGACGGTATAGCCGCGGCGTTTCAGACCTTCCTCAAACAACAACCGGGCCCGCATTGTGATTGAATCATTGGCCGGCAGCGCGATATCGCCCATGGCATGGCCATAGCCATTGCGCTGGCGTCCGATAAGCATCGTTTTTAGGTCGGGCGTAAGCGTAGTCACATCGCCATCAACCGACGGAGTAGAAGGCGCAACCGGTTTGCCTTCAAAATGGCGGTTGTCTACGACGGATCCGATGCCGACCTCACCTTTGTCAAGCGCCCCCCCGCCCAGGGAGGGAATAGGCAAAGCGACCGTGCGCCGTCCAACGACGCAACCGGAATTCAATAGGCTCCCGGCCAAGGCAAGGCCGAGGAGCAGGATTTGTGACGCGGACAGGTTCATTTTCATATGGGGTAGATCTAATTTCTGGGTGTAGCGAGGACATGGCAGACATTGCTGCCGCCGAACCCGCTGCTGTTATTGAGCACGAGTGTCGGGGCCTCGTCAACTGAGGTGCGCGGCATATCCAATCCCGCACAAACCGGATCGATTTCCCCCAAGTGCGCCGCCCCGGGAATAAATTTCTCGTCAATGGCCAGCGCGCAGAAGGCCGCCTCCATCGCGCCCGCGAGCGAGAGGCCGTGGCCGGTGAGCGCCTTGGTGCTGCTGACGCGCGGGCGGGCGCCGCGGGCGGTGAAGATGGCTTGCAACGCGAGCGCCTCCGAGCGATCGCCGGCCGGGGTGGAAGTGGCGTGGGCGTTGACGTAGGCGACGTCGGCGGCGTTGACCCGCGCGTCAGCGAGCGTGCGGCGCATGGCTTCGCGCAGACCGGCGCCCTCGGGATGCGAGGCGGCCACGCTGTGGCCGTCGCCCGCCTGGCCCCAGCCGATCAGCTCGGCCTGGATGCGGGCGCCGCGCCGGCGGGCCAGCGTCGCATCCTCGACGATGAGCGCCACCGCGCCGCCGGTGCCGACAAAGCCGTCGCGCCGCCGGTCGAAGGGCCGCGAGGCGGTGGCCGGGTCGGGATTGTTGGAGAGCGCGCGGAGACTGGAAAACGGCAGGATGCTTTCGTCGGTCATGTCCTCGGCGCCGACCACCAGCATCCGCTGCTGGCGGCCGAGGCGGATTTCATCCATGGCGTAACCGAGCGCATGGCTCGACGACGCGCAGGCGGAGACAAACCCGCAGACCGCGCCGGAAATCCTGTAGTGCGCCGCGAGGTTGAAGTTCAGCGTGCCGGCGATGGAGGAGACGATGCCCATGGGATTGCCGCGTTCGCCGCGCGTCTCGCGCATCTGGTTGAGAAAATTGCCGAGCATGAACGGCGAGCCGGCGGAGGCGCAGAACAATCCGGTCGAGCCGTCGCCGAGTTGCGCCGGCTCGAGGCCGGCTTCGGCGAGCGCCTGCTGCAGGGCGCAGACCGCATAGACGCCGTGCGGCGCGAGGCCGCGGATCAGCTCGCGGTCGACGGAGAAATTTTCCGGCCAGCGCCAGTCGCGCCAGTTGGTCGAGGGAAAGGAGAACCCCTTGACCGTGCCGGCGACCTTGACGGGGAGGTTGGGGTTGCTGAGAAATTCGACCCGCTCGAAACCGTGCCGCAATTCGCGCAGGCTGCGGAGGACGGTGGGGCGGTCGTGGCCGATGCTGGTGATGAAGCCGAGACCGGTGATGACGGGCAGGGGCGGCATGCAGGGCTGGGCCGCGTTCAGCGCGTGGGGCGGACGACCACCTTGCGGTGGATGAAGCCACGCAGGTCGTCGAGCGTCGCCACCTGGATGATTTCCTCGTTCGTGATGCTGATGCCAAACAAATCCTCGGTGAAGAAAACCACTTCGGTGATGGCCAGGGAGTCAAAGCCCAGATCGTCGATCAGCTTGGTGCTGCCGGGCAGGCTGGCGAGCGGAGCCGCGGGGGCACGGGGAATAAAATCCTCCAGGATCGCGAAGATCACCGGGTCGAGCGCCGCGGGTTCGCCGCCGGTCTGGAACCGGTGGAAGGCGGCGCGCGCTTCGACGGGCAGGTGCTTGATCCGGTCCTCCTGATCGGTGGCAGGCAGGGTCTTGGCGGCGGGCGGGACAGGGGACTGCATGATTGGCTTGGTCGGGTGGCGGGTGAAAAACGGCTGGATCAACCTCACACGGCGGCGGGCCGGGCTTTCACCGCCGTGTATTCGCTGAAGAGGCCGAGGGCAGAATTGCGTTGCACCTCGGTGAGCCCGGCGTTGCGGAGCGCGGCCAGGACCGAGGCGGGCGAAACGCAGGCGTCCATCGTCTCCCAGTAATAACGCATCATCTGCTTGGCATCGCCGCTGCGGGTGAACAGGCCGCTGAGAAAGGGATAGATGCGGCCGAAGTAGATCCGGAAAAAGAAACCGGCGACCGGCCCCGCTGGCTTCGTCACTTCAAGTATAAGCAATTTGCCACCCGGTTTCAGCACCCGCGCATATTCCCGAAAGGCCGTTTCCAAATCCGTCACATGCCGGAGCGCGTAGCCCATGGTGAGAAAATCAAAGGAGTTGTCCGGCAGCGGCATGGCTTCCGCCCGGGCCTGGATGAAACGGGCCGCAAGTTTGGTCCGCGCCACGCCGAGCATGCCCGCACTCGGATCGAGGCAGGTGATGTTTTCCGCCGTGCCGAGAATCTTCGCCGCCTCGACCGCCACCAGCCCCGTGCCGCACGCGACGTCGAGCACCTGGTGGCCTTTTTTCAGGCCATGGCGCTGTTGCACCCACCGCCGATAGCCGGCTCCGCTGCACAGGAATCCCCAGTCGACGATGCCGTCGTAATGCTTGGCTCCTTTGTCGAACAGCTGGTTGACAAACTCGGGTTTGCTTTCGAGATTTGCATACCGGTTGGTGAGGGTGGGATGGGGTAACACGCCCGCAATTCCTGCGGGCAATATCACCGAACGCCAGCCGAAATCCGGAAGCCCACCAGAAACTCCTGGCCTGCGAGCTTGCGGTCGGACTAAAACTCGCTTGTAAAACAGCATGCCACCCGAAGCGCTCGCCGCCGCCGCCTCCCCTGCCCTCGGAGCCAAATCGGCGGCCGCTGCACCCGAAAAGCTTCGGTGGGTAAAGGAAACCCGCTTCGGCCGTTGGTTTCTCGGCACCCATGTCTGGTCGCGCTACGTGGTCGAGGTGGCCCTGCGCGATTTTTTTAATCTGCTGCCCGCCGAGGCGCGCCGCCCGCGACGCATCCTGGATGCCGGTTCGGGGCCGGGGGTTTCCCTGCCGATTCTCGACCGGCATTTTTCTCCGGAGTTAATCATCGGGATGGATATCAATCCCCAAGAGGTGCTTCGCTCCAGCGCGCAGGCAAAAAATTGCCGCGCGCGCGTGGAGGTGCGCCGAGGCGACGCCACGGCCATCGATCTGCCGGATGGCTCGGTCGACCTGGTGCTCTGCCATCAGCTCCTGCACCACGTGGTCCGACAGGAGGATGTGCTGCGCGAACTCTACCGCGTGCTCGTACCCGGCGGCACTTTGCTGGTCGCCGAATCTTGCCGGGATTTCATTCATTCGGCTCCCGTGCGACTGCTGTTTCGTCATCCCAACGAAGTCCAGCGCACCGCCGCAGAATATCAGCAGCTCGTCCGCCAAGCCGGCTTCATCTTCGGCCCCGAGCACGTCCGCACCTCCACTCCTTTTTGGTCTCTCACTGACTGGGGCTTCCGCTATAAACTCGGCTGGCCCCGCCCGGCCCACGCCGAACCCACCGAGGTGACTCTGGTCGCGTTCAAACCAGGCCGCCCCAACCCGGCCTGATTTTCCGAGGCGGTTTTGATCGGGTGTAATTGAGACTTTCCATGCGGGTCTGCCCAGGGGCAAAACGGACCGAAGTGTGCCAAAAACAAGAAAACCCCCGGGTTATCGGAGGTTAAACTGGCGGGATGGACGGGACTCGAACCCGCGACCTTCTGCGTGACAGGCAGACGCTCTAACCAACTGAGCTACCACCCCGTGAATCGGGAAAGAGGCCGCACCGTAGATTCGGGGTCAGGTGTGTCAAGCGTCCTTTGGAATCTCATTTTGCGCGTTTCTTTCGAAGAATTTGAGGGCATTTTCGCGGTCCAAGCCAATCTGCGCCCGCAATTCCTCGACCGTGGCAAACTTGGTCTCGCGCCGCAGAAAAAGGAGCCAGTTCACCGTGATGGTATCACCATAAGTAACCGGCGAATCCGCCAGCAAATGCACTTCGAGCAGCGGTCCGGCGGCGTTGGCGACGGTCGGACGCAAACCGTAGTTCGCCACGCCGTCGACCTGGTCCCCGGCTGAGGTGCTCACGGTGACCGCATAGACCCCGTAACAGGGCCTGGCTTCCGGCTCCCAGGGAAGATTGAGCGTCGGAAAGCCAAGCGTGCGGCCCAGCTGGCGGCCGGCCTGCACCTGGCCGGCCGCGAAATAGGAGTAGCCCAGCAGGGCGTTGGCTTCCGCCATCGCTCCGGCCGCCAACAGGTCCCGGATCCGCGAACTGCTGATCGGAGCACCATTGTGGTTCAGGCGCGGGGCGCTGAAGACCTCGAGCCCATTCTTGCGCCCTTCCTCGATCAAAACCGCGACGTCTCCCGCCCGTCCGTGCCCGAAGCGCCAGTTCTCGCCGACGTAGACCGCGGAGAGCTGCGGCAGGCTGCGCTTGAGCAGGGCCACGAACTCCCGCGCGTCAACCTGCGCGAATTCGCGGGAAAAATTCTGCTCGATCAGGAAATCAATCCCGAGCCGGGCCAGCACCGCCCGCTTCATGGCCGGCGGCATGAGCAGGCGCGTGGGATTGTCCGGGCGGAACATGGCGCTGGGGTGTGGCCAGAACGTGAGCACGCCGGCCACGCCGCCGCTGCGCCGGGCCGAATGGATGGCCGACTCGATCACCGACTTGTGCCCCAGGTGCACGCCATCGAACATGCCGATGGCGAGGTGCGACGGCCGGGCGGGAAGCACCGCGTGCTCGAGGCCGTCGAACTGGAGCGGGGCACTCACAACACCACGCGGGGCGCCGCCTCGTAAACGGGGATGAGGCGCTTTTCGATCTCGGCCAGGCTCAGCTGCTCGATCTCATCCAGCGGCAGGCACTGGGCGATCTTGAACCGGCCGCTGCTCGTGCGGCGCAGGGCCGACAGGTGCGCGCCGCAACCGAGCTTCTGTCCGAGGTCGTGCGCGATCGTGCGCACGTAGGTGCCCTTGGTGCAGTGCAGGTCGAAGGTGAGTTTCGGCAGGGCCAGGGTCAGCAGGTCGAACGCCGCGACCCGGATGAACCGCGGCTCGCGCTCCACCTCCTCGCCCTTCCGCGCCATCTTGTAGAGCGGCACGCCGCCGATCTTGATGGCCGAGTGCATTGGCGGCGTCTGATACTGGTCCCCGAGGAAAGTCTTCATCACCTCGCGCACCTGCGCCTCGGTCAACCCGGGCACCGGGCGCGTTTCCATCACCTCGCCCTCCGCGTCCTGCGAGTCCGTGACCACCCCCAGCGTCGCCTCGCCCTCGTAGACCTTGTCGACGCTCATCAGGTATTGGGAAATGCGCGTGGCCTTGCCGATGAGCATGACCAGCACCCCCGTCGCCATGGGATCAAGCGTGCCGGCGTGGCCGATCTTTTTCATCTGGAGCTTGCGGCGCAGGCGATACACGACGTCGTGCGACGTCAGCCCCGACGGCTTGTCCACGAGCAGCACGCCCTCGATCTCCTTGGCGGGTTGCAGGCTCATTGCTTGGCGGCATCCACCTCGGCCAGGCAACGCGTGAGCGCCGCGACGAATTTCGGATGGAAATTGTCAAGGGTGCCGGGGCAATTGAGTCCGGCGGCATTCGCGTGTCCGCCGCCGTTGAACTGGCTGGCGACGGTATCCATCCGGTAGGAGGCGTGTTTCGCCCGGAGACTGGCCTTGATCGTGTCGGCGCGCTCCTCGATCAGCACGCCGATCTCCACGCCCTCGATGGACCGGGCATAGTCCACCAGTCCCTCGGTGTCTTCCACCGTCGCACCCACCTGCTCGAAAATCCCCTGCGGCAGCGTGCCGATGCAGACGCGGCCATTGCACTCGAAGCGGAGGGAGCTCAGGTAATGCTGCAGCAGTTTCAATTTCCCGGACGATTCGCGCTCGAACAGCTCCAGGCCGGCCTGCGCCGGGTTGGCGCCGCGCGCGACCAGTTCCGCGCAAAGCCGGAAGACGCGATAGGTGGTGGAGGGAAAGCGAAACTGGCCGGTGTCGGTCATGATGCCCGTGTAGAGCGCCTGCGCCGTCGTGGCGTCGAACGGCAGGTTGGCGTCAAAGAACAGTCCGGCCAGCATCTCCGCCGTGGCGGCCGAGGCGGTGTCGACGAAGTTGTGCTGCGCGAAGCCGGCGTTCGAAACATGGTGGTCGAAGCAGGCCAGCGGCGCCGGGTAAAGCGCCTTCACCTTCTCGCCGGCCCGGCTGTGGTCCGCGCAATCGGTGAAGATCGCAAAGCGGTCCCCGGCCGGCAGATTTTCGCGCAGATAGAACGGTGTGTCGCCAACGAGGAACTTGATGCGGCGCGGCACCGGGTCGGAGTTGAGGCACACCGCGTCGATGCCCTGCGAAAGCAGCCCGCGGCAAAGGGCGACCTGCGAGCCGATGCAGTCGCCGTCGGGCCGCTGGTGGCCGATGACGACCGCCCGCTGGCCCTTGAGTTTGTGCAGGAGCGCGGCGAAGCGCCCGGCAAATTTGGTGTAGTGGTTCAAGCCTTCGTTCCGGTCCCGTCAATTTCGCCGAGCAGCTTTTCGATCCGCAGCGTGCGCGGGGCGTGGTCGTCGTGCACAAAAGCCAGCAGCGGCACATGGCGGATGACGACATTCCTGGCCACCGCGCCGCGGATCTCCGCGCGCTTGCCGAGCAGCCATTTGCCCGCGCGCCCGGCCTCCGGGGCGCCACCGAGCACGGAGTAGAAAATCTTCGCCTCGCGGAGGTCGCCCGTGATCTCGACCCCCGTGATGGTGATGGCGACGGATTCGCTGCTGTATTTCGAATGCAGGTAGGCGCTGATTTCGCGCTGCATCAGCTCGTTGACGCGAAGGAGGCGGTTGGACATGGCGGGAAATTTACGATTTCAGATTTACGATTTTCCTGCCGGCCATGGACGGAGGATCAAAGATGACTCGGCCAAATCGTAATTCGTAAATCGCAATTCGTAAATCAAAGCGAAGCGCGGACCTTCTGGACTTCGAAACATTCGATGCGGTCGCCCGGCTGGTAGCCGTCGAAGCCGTCGAGCCGGATGCCGCATTCCAGGCCGGCGCGGACCTCGTTGGCGTCGTCCTTGAAGCGCCGCAGCGTGCCGACCTTGCCCTCGAACACGGAATCCTTGCCGCGGCGAACCCGCGCGGCGGATCCGCGGTTGATCTTGCCCTCGGTGACCAGACAGCCCGCGACAAAGCCCTTGGCGACCGGAAATACCTGGCGGACCTCGGCGCCGCCGGTCTTGTTCTCCTTGAGATCGGGATCCAGCAGGTCGGCCATCATCTCCTTCACGCGGTCGCCCAGTTCGTAGATGATCGTGAAATTCTCGATCGTCACGCTGTGATGCTTGGCCAGCGCGACGACGCCGTTTTCCTGCTTGGTGTTGAAGCCGATGATCACGGCCTTGGCGGCGCTCGCCATGAGGACATCGTTCTTGCTGATGATGCCGACGTCGGAAGCGACGATGTCGAGCGACACCTTCGTGCTCTTGATGCCCTCGAGGATGTTCTTCACCGCCTCGAGCGAACCGTAGACGTCGGATTTGATGACCACGCGCAGGATCTTGCCCTGCGTGGCGGCGATATTGGCGAACAGCGCGTCGAGCGACGTGTCCTTCGGCACGGCATCCTCGGTCACGGTGGCCTTCTTGAGGCTGTCCGCGGCCTCCTCGGCCTGCTTCTCGGCCTCGCGGGCGTTCTTCACCCCCACGAACCTGGCGCCCGAATCCGGCGCGCCCGACCAGCCGATCACCCGCACCGGCATCGCCGGCGGGGATTCCTTCAGATTGTTCCCCTGATCGTCAAACATCGCGCGCACCTTGGCGTAATGCGGGCCGCAGACGATGGCGTCACCCACGCGCAGCGTGCCGCGCTGGACGATGACCGTGGCGAGCGGACCGCGGCCGACGTCGACTTGCGACTCGATCACGACCCCGCTGGCCTCGGCCTTCGGGTTCGCCTTGAGTTCCAACACGTCGGCCTGGAGCAAAATCATTTCGAGCAGCTCGGTGATGCCCTGTCCCTTGATGGCGGCGACCGGCACGGTGACCGTGGTGCCACCCCAATCCTCGGGGGCGATCTGGCGCTCCTGCATCTGCTGCTTCACGCGGTCGAGATTCGCGCCCTTCACATCCATCTTGTTGACGGCGACCATGAGGGCCACTTTCGCGTCGAGGGCGTGCTGCAGGGCCTCGTCGGTCTGCGGCATAAAGCCGTCGTCCGCCGCGATCACGAGCACGGCGATGTCCGTGACGGAGGCGCCGCGCGCGCGCATCTTGGTGAAGGCGGCGTGACCGGGAGTGTCGAGGAAGGTGATTTTGCGCGCGTTGTGCTCGATCTGGTAGGCGCCGATGTGCTGGGTGATGCCGCCGGCCTCGCCTTCGGCGACGTGAGCCTTGCGGATGGCGTCGAGCAGGGAGGTCTTGCCGTGGTCGACATGGCCGAGGATGCAGACCACCGGAGGCCGGGGGGCGAGGTTCTTGATGTCGTCCTCGCGGGCCTTCTCCTCCTTGGAAATCTTCGCCTTCTCCGGCGAGACCGCGGGCGCCACGGTCTCGCCGCGGTGCTTGATCTCGAGCAGGAAGCCGTGCTTCTCCGCCAGCTTGGTCGCCACCGCCTCGTCGATCGATTGGTTCATCGACGCGAAGATGCTCAACTCCATGAGTTCGGAGATGAGCTTGAAGGGCTTGAGCCCGAGCGCGACCGCGAAATCGCGGACAATGATCGGCGGCTTGAGATGGATGATCTTGACGCCCCCTTCCTCCGTGACCGTGACCGTGACCGTGACCGAGGCGGTGGCGGGCGCGGGGGTGGCCGGCAGTGACGGGGCGAACTTGGCCGTGGACGGGGCGGGCGGAGCCGGCGGGCGGGCCGGGGGCGCGGGTGGGGGCGGCGGAGCCGGCGGGGATTTGGAAACGGGGGCCGGGACGGACAGCGGGGGCCGGACGGCAGGCGCAGCGGGCAACGGGGCCGGACGGGGCGGCAGCGGAGCCGGCGATGACACGCGCGGCGGCGGCGCCTTCATGACTGGCGCGGGCGGCAGCCGGGGCGCCACGGCCGCGGGCGCCATGGGAGGATTGGAGGCGGCACGCGCGGCGGCGGCGGACATGGCGGCTTCCTCTTTTTCCCGGACGATGTCTTGCGCCGACTTAACAAAAACCCCGGCGGGAAACTTGATCTTGGGCGCCTCGGGCGTGGCCGGAGCCTCCGGAACCGGAACCGAAACCGGAACCGGAACCGGAACCGGCGCCGGCGCGGGGTTCTTGGCGGCAAGCTCCTGTTCCAGCGCCTCGGCCGTGATGTTGTCCACGGTGCTGGACACGCTTTTGGCCGGGTAGCCGCGTTCCTTCAACAAGGCCATGAGGTCCTTGTTATCCATGTTGAGCTTCTTCGCTAATTCGTGAATGCGGATGCTCATTCAATAGGTGGTGGACGCGATGGGATGCAGAAGGCGGTTTAGGGAGCGGAAATCTTGGCGATGACCTTGGCGGCCTCTTCCTCGGTGAAACCGAAGCCCACCAGGTCGGCGGCTTCGACGCCCTCGAAGGCGGCGGGAGAATTGATGCCGTTGGCCACAAGCCGCTCGGCGACCGCCGGCTCGAATCCATAGGTGCTGACGAACAGGCTGATCGCCTGCGCGCGCGGATCGGCGACGGTGACCTTGAATTCCTCGATGTCGAGGCGCCAGCCGACGAGGCGGGACGTAAGCCGGGCGTTCTGGCCCTTGCGGCCGATCGCGACGGCGAGGTCGTCGTTCACCACGCGGACGAGCAGCCGCTTGTTCTTTTCGTCGAGAATGATTTCGCGCGGGACCGCGGGCTTGAGCGCCTCGATCAGCATTTCCTTCGTGTCGGTGTGATAGGGAATGATGTCGATCTTTTCGCCATTGAGCTCGCGCACGATGCTTTTCACGCGGGCGCCACGGGCGCCGACGCACGCGCCGACCGGATCGACTTTCGGGTCGGTGCTGACCACGGCGATCTTGGTGCGATAACCCGGCTCGCGGGCGAACGCCTCGATCTTCACGGTGCCATCGGCAATCTCGGTGACCTCGAGCTCGAAAAGGCGGCGGACAAATTTGGGACTGGCCCGGCTGAGGATGATCTCGGGACCGCGGCTGCTGTTCTCGATCTCCAGCAGGATGCAGCGGATGCGTTCGCCGGGGGCGTATTCCTCGCCCGGGACCTGTTCCTTGCCGGGCATGACAGCCTCGGCCTTGCCGAGGTCGATGAAGAGGTCGTTGCGCTCGCGGCGGCGAACCGTGCCGCTGACAATGTCGCCGACGGAGTCCTTGAAGTCGTCGTAGATGCGCTCCTTCTCAAACTGGCGGAGCCGCTGCATGATGGCCTGGCGCGCAGTCTGAGCCGCGATGCGGCCGAGGTAGGAAGGATCGATCTCCTTCTCGATGGTATCGCCGACCACCGCGCCCGGCTTGAACACCTGGGCTTTTTCGACGTGGATCTGCAATTTCGGGTCTGAAACCGAATCAACCACCTTGACCTGCGACCAAGCGTTGAGCTGGCCGTTCTTCGGGTTGATCTCTATCTTGAGCTCCTGACCCGAATTGACGCCCTTCAACGCGGCAGTTTTGATCGCGTTTACGATGGCGGAGATCATGTCGGCACGTGGAATGCCCTTCTCCTTCTCCATGTATTCGAGAACGGACAGGATTTCGCTGCTCATGGTGTGTTTGGATTAATGGAAAAAAAAAGCGGACCCGAGGGCCCACTTTTAGAAAGTGAACTAGTTGTAGGAGGTGAAAGATATTAACCGTCTCCATCGCTTGTCAAGCCCCTGCAAATTTTAAGACCCTCAGCGACTTGCACGAGCGTCATGGGCCAGAATCCAGCCCAGCAGACCCTGGGCGCGGCCATGGGAAAAAGGCCGTCCGGGAATTCCCGCCAGACCGAGCCTGGGGAGGGCCTTGCGGACAATGGCGGGGACATCGCCTAAAAACCAATGATACCACAATCCGAACAGGTCGCTTCCCGTGTGGGCGGCCGTCAAGGGCACCAGCCCGTCGCAGATGAGATTGTCCAGCCGGCTGCCACCGACCGCGCCGTTCATGACTTCACGGGCCAGTGCCGCCCGCAAACCGGCCAACCGCCCCGCCTGGCGCGCCTCCCCGGTCGGAACCGGAACCGCCCATCCAGCCGCCCCCCGCAATCCACCCGTTATCTGCAGCAGGCGATCCGGCCAGTCGGGAATGGCGTGCACCCACCCGTGATACTGCCGGAGCCGCGCCAAAGGATGGTTGGCCGGTCGCACCCCCTGCAACTGCCAGAAGGCGCACCCCAATTCGAACACCAGTCGCGGCTCGGTGCCGGCCGCCCAGCTTTCGAGCGGGTATCTTGCCGCCACCATGAGCATCGGCGCACGATTCTGTCGATACCCCAGTATCTCCATGGCCGTGTGGTGCGCCGCCGCCGACCACCCCAGCTTCTCGATCCGCACGCGCGCAAACCGCACCTTTTGCCGCCAGCGTTCCTGCGCATGGACGGTGAGCAATTCATGCAATTCACGCGGCGGCGTCGCGCCCAGCTCGGCGAAACGCTCCCACTCATCGCGCGCCGTGATGACCTCCAGCGCATCGTCCGAGGCATACTCCTCGAGGTCGCGGTGCAAAAGTGGCAGCAGCACCAGCGTCGGAATTTCACGGCCGTCCGCACCCTTCGCGGGCCGTTCCCCGGCTGCCAGCGGAAACATCACGACATGCAACATGACGTGATCGTAAGCGCGGTCGGCCGCATGCCCGTGGGCGCGCCAATCCGAGGCGTGAAAATGGACCTCGATGTCGCCGGCGGCATCCCGCCCGTCGATGACCAGGCGGGCGCCCCGAAAATCCGGCCCGCCCAGTAAATTCCACGTGCCGGTCGAGCGAATCTCCAGCGTCCGTCCATCGGTCAGCCGTGCCCCGTTCTGGGCGAAATCGCCCCGCAACCAGATTTTCTGCACAACCCGCTCAGCCATGGTGAAGGGACCATAGAGTCCCTGCATCTCCTCAACCTGTCCGGATATTGTGGCCATGGCATTGCATCCGTCGCATGGCCCGAACGACGAAATTATGGCTCGATCCTTGGCTGTTTTCTCTGCTGACGGCGAGCCGAAACATTGCCGCGGCCCCAGGTGGATCCTCAGCCCGTCCTGGCCACCGCCTCGCGGGCGGGACAAGAGCATTCTCCTCGGCGCAGCCGGTGAACTCATCGAGGCAATCACTCATGGCCGCCGCCACTCCGCAAATTAGGCAGATCCACCCCCCGGCACGCTGGCCGACTGACCGTTGTCTTTGGGCCCGAGCGAAAGAATATACGGCGCTGCCACCCTGGCCCATTCCTCCGCCTTGGGGTAACTCGATGCCCCGTCGGCCCAGCACTGTCGCAACATATCGGTGTCGATCACTCCGGGATTCAGCGGCACCGCCGCCATGCCGGCCGGCAACTCCTGGGCGAGCGACTTGGTCAGTCCCTCGATGGCAAATTTGCTGGCGCAATAGGGTGCCACCTCGGGCGAGGTGCTGCGTCCCCAGCCCGAGCTCAGGTTGACGATGACCCCGTGTTTCCGGGTGACCATCGCGGGCACGAAATGCCGGATGACGTTGGCCACGCCCTTGATATTTACGTCGACCAGTTTGTTGAATTCGGCCGCCGGCACTTTCCAGAGCGGGGCGGGATTGTTCATCACCGCCGCGTTGTTGATCAACAGATCGGGTGCGCCTGCGCCGGCTAAAACCTTCTCGGCCCAAAGCGCGACCCGGTTTTCCTCCGTCACATCGAGCGCGGTGAAATCATGCGGCGCAGCATGCGCAAAGCGCAGGTTCAGGATTTCCGCGCTTCGACCGCAGCCAATGACGGTATGTCCGTTCGCAATATACCATTCGGCCAGAGCCCGCCCGAGTCCGCGCGTGACCCCGGTGATGACGATGTTCATGCCCGAAAGTAGTGAGAAGCGGGTATCGAGGAGCGAGGAGAAAAACCCTTCCCGTCAGAAACAGCTACGAGCCCATTCTCGATTCCCACTCCTCGCTTCTCGCTTCCCCCGGGGTGTCAGCGGCTCTGCAGCCTGATCCTGTTCAAGCCCTGCTTGCGGCAGGTGTCCATCGCCTCGGTGACGAAGCGTAGCGGCGTATTCTCATCCGAGCGAATGAGAACGGTGATGTCCTTGCTGATGGCCCCGATCTCCTTCACCAGCTCCTGCAGACCAGCCAGGTTTGTCGGCCGGCCATTCACCTCGACCGCGCCTTCCTTCGAGATGCTGACGGTGAGCGATTCCTTCAGCTCGCTTTTGCCGGCCGTCTCCACCTTGGGCAGGGTGAGGTTCATCGTGGTCGCCGACTTGAACTGCATCGTGACGAACGCAAAGAAGATCAACATCACGAGCACGTCGACCAACGGCACGAGGTTCAGCTCGGGACGCTTGCGGTGGCGCTGGTAAAGGCCGGTGCTCATGATTCCTTTGCCGCGCGCGCCAGGATGCGTTCGAGCAGCAGATCGATCTTCACGGCGTAATTCTCGATCTTGCGCGTCAGGTAGCCGGCGGGCACCAGGGCAAACATCGCAACGACCAGGCCGATCACGGTCGCCGAGAGCGCCAGCGCCACGCCCTGCGTGAACGCCACGGGGTCGGGCAGGCCGGTCTCCGGCGAGATCTGCGAAAACACCTTCAAAAGGCCGGTGACCGTGCCGGTCAGTCCGAGCAGCGGGGCGAGCGTGTAGATGACGTCCAGGTAGGGCACGCCGCGCTCCATGCGATTGATCTGCAATCTGGCGAAGGCCTTCACCGCCTCGGGATCGCCCCGGTGCGTTCCGGCGAAATCGATGATACGGGCGAGCACCGAGTGGCGGCCCCCCGGGCCGGATTTTCCCTCGACGATCGCATCCACGAGCTCGTCCGGCAGGACGGCGGCGTTCCGGAGCGCATAAAGTCGCTCACAAACGATGTAGATCGAGATCAGGGAGCAAAGACCGAGCGGAAAAATGAGAAAGCCGGCACCTTTCAGGATATCGAGCATAGGATGTATGGGGGGGAGTGAAGTGGGGTCTTAGACGCTCACAAGTCGGAAAGGTTCAGCGTCAGATCATAATTTTCCATTTTTGCCGCCCTCCGGCAGGATCAGCGGCAGCTGGTAACTCGGGTTGGGCCAGTCGAACCGGTTGCCCTGGATCCGGTCCTTGCGGTAACGCACCAGATCGTAGACTTTCTCGAATTCGGCCAGCGGCTGGGCGACATTTTGCCGGGCCCAGGTCATCTCCGCGACCGGCGCGGTGGTATCGACCACGAACTTGAGTTCGCTTGCGCCAAGGCGTTTGAGCTTGTGCAACGTCCGGTTTTCCTTGTCCGCCTTCGTCCAATAAGTGAAGGCCTCGACCGGATCCAGCAATCGGCGCGACAGCGCCTGCGCGCTCACCTGCCCGTGAGGCCAATGCGGCGCCGGCAGCACATCGTGGACGACGGCGAGGGCGATCGCCAGATTCTGATAGGCCGGCGCGGTTCCCGGGTTGGCTTCATAGGCCGAAACAGCCGCCTGGCGCAGAGCGGGTGCAGCCGGCACCCACCCCTCCCGGGCCGCCCGGTCGACCAGGAAGGCCACGCGCGCCGCGCCGGGGGCGCGGGCCAGTTCCTCCTTAGTGATTTCGCCCGGCTGGCCCAGCACCGCGCCGAGGGGCGTCAGCAAGAAAAGCAGAATGGCGGGGCGGAATTGCATCGCCCGAGCAAAACACTCCACCTTTTACGGCGAGACGCCGCTCTCCGCCGTGGGCGACTTCACCTGGAATTCCAGCTTGTCGCCGTTGCGAATGACGAGGAAGGGTTCGCCTTCCTTGACTTCGCCGCGGAGCAGCGCCTCGGCAAGCGGATCCTCGAGGTAATGTTCGACCGCCCGGCGCAAGGGACGCGCGCCATACTTCTCGTCGTAGCCCTTCTCGATGAGCAGGGTCTTCGACTCGGGCGAGAACTCGATCTGGATTTTGCGCGCGGCGAGCCGCTTGACCACCTTGCCGGCCTCGATCTCCACGATCTTCAGCAGGTCCTCCTTGTTGAGCGGACGGAAGACAACGAGGTCGTTGATCCGGTTGAGAAACTCGGGCTTGAAGATGCGCTTGGCCTCCTCGAGCACCTTCTCCTTCAGCTTTTCGATGTCGTGGAAGTCCGACCCGCCGGCGGCGGCGAAGCCCATCGTCGTCTGCCGCTGGATCAGCTGCGCGCCGACGTTGGTCGTCATGATGATGATCGTATTGCGAAAATCCACCGTGCGGCCGAGCGAATCGGTCAGACGTCCGTCCTCCATGATCTGCAACAGGAGCTGCAGCGCATCCGGGTGCGCCTTCTCGATCTCGTCGAACAGGATGACGGAATAAGGCCGGCGGCGCACCGCTTCGGTCAGCTGGCCGCCCTCCTCGTAGCCGACGTAGCCCGGAGGCGAGCCGACGAGGCGGGACACGGCGAACTTTTCCATGTATTCGCTCATGTCGATCTGGATGAGCGCGTCCTGGTTGCCGAACATTTGCGCGGCGAGCTGCTTGGCCAGCTCCGTCTTGCCGACACCCGTCGGACCCATGAACATGAAGGAGCCGATCGGACGGCGCGGGTCCTTCAGATCGGCGCGCGAACGGCGCAGCGCGCGCGCGATCGCAATCGTCGCCGGGTCCTGGCCAACGATGTTTTTCTGCAATTCGGATTCGAGCGCCAGCAGCCGCTCGCTCTCCTTCTTCTCGAGCCGGCTGAGCGGGATGCCGGTCCACTCGGCGACCACGACGACCATCTGTTCCTCATCGACGATGATGCGGCATTCGTCGCGGGTCTTCTTCCAAACCTCGATCTGCTGCTCCTGCTTGGCGCGGAGTTGCTTTTCCTGGTCGCGGTATTTGGCCGCCTGCTCGAAATGCTGCGCGGCGATGGCCTGCTCCTTCTGGCCGCAGACCTCGTCGATCTCCTTGCCCAGCGACTCGATGTCGGGCGGACGGTTGAGCGTGGTGATGCGGGCACGCGACCCGGCCTCGTCCATCACGTCGATGGCCTTGTCGGGCAGGAAACGCCCGGTGATGTAGCGATCGGAAAGCTTGGCGGCGGCCTCGAGGGCCTTGTCGGTGAACGTGGCCTTGTGGTGCTCCTCGTATTTGCCGCGGATGCCCTTGAGAATGAGAATGGTGTCGTCCACGGAGGGAGCATCGACCTTGACCATCTGGAAACGGCGGTCGAGCGCGCTGTCCTTCTCGATGTATTTGCGGTATTCGTTGAGCGTCGTCGCGCCGATGCACTGCAATTCGCCGCGCGAGAGCGCGGGCTTGAAGATGTTCGAGGCGTCCATCGCACCCTCGGCGGCGCCGGCGCCGACGATGGTGTGCAGCTCGTCGATGAAGATGATGACGTTCTTGGAACGCTTGATCTCGTCCATCACCGCCTTGATGCGTTCCTCGAACTGGCCGCGGTATTTGGTGCCGGCGACCATGAGGGCGAGGTCGAGGGTGATGACCTTCTTGTCGGCCAGGATTTCCGGGACATTGCCCTTGGCGATTTCCTGGGCGAGGCCTTCGACGATGGCGGTCTTGCCCACCCCGGCCTCGCCGACGAGGACGGGATTGTTCTTGGTGCGGCGGCAAAGGATCTGGATGACGCGGCTGATCTCCTTCTTCCGGCCCACGACGGGGTCCATCTCGCTCTTGCGGGCGAGTTCGGTGAGATCGCGGCCGAAGGCCTTCAGCGCCGGGGTCTTCACCTCTCTCTTATCCTCGGGATTGCTGCCGCGGGGTGCGACTTCCTCGCCGCCGCCGCCGGCGGATCCGCCGGACTGGCTGCCTTCGGGCCCCTGGCCCGAGGAGAACTGCGGATCGAGTTCGCGCAGGATTTCATTGCGCGTGCGCTCAATGTCGATCTCCAGGGTTTTCAGGACGCGCGCGGCCACCCCCTCGCCCTCGCGCAACAAGCCAAGGAGGATGTGTTCCGTGCCAACGTAGGAATGGTTGAGGGCCTTGGCTTCCTTGCCGGCAAGCGCCAGGACCTTTTTTACCCGCGGAGTGTAGGGAATGCTGCCGACCGGCGTCTTGGTCTCCTGCCCGATGCCGACCTGCTTCTCCACTTCACCGCGCACGGTTTCAAGGTCGAGGCCCATTTTCTGGAGCACACTGACCGCCACGCCCTGGCCCAGCTTGATCAACCCGAGCAACAAGTGCTCCGTGCCCACATAGTTATGATGGAAGCGGTCGGCTTCCTTGCGGGCCAGCGCCAGCACCTGCTGTGCGCGCGGAGTAAAGTTGTTCATTGGTTCCATGAGCGATGTAAGGTTAATCGGCTAGCGATTGGTGTTACTGAAGTCAGGCGGGGATACTTTGGCAAATTCAGCCCGCAGGTGCGCGGCGCGCAGCACGTCGCGCTGGCCGGGGTCGAACGCCCCCTTGGCCGCATGCTGGATGTGGCCGGGCTGGCATTCGATGAACAACCGGTCAACCACGGCGCGCTGCGCCTCGTCGATCACCCCGAGGTCGATGCCAAGGCGGATCAGCGAGAGGAGGTTCATCGCCTCGCTGGAGTTGAGCAGGTGGCCGTTTTGGAGGATGCCAAAAGCCCGGCCGATCTTGTCGTGCAGCTTGTTGGCCTCGCTCTCGCCGAGTTTCTCGCGCGCGTTGAGTTCCTGGTCGACGATCGTCGTAAGCACACCGTGGAGATGCTTGATGATGTCCTCTTCGCTTTCGCCGAGCGTTGTCTGGTTGGAGATCTGAAAAATGCTGCCACTGGCATCCGAGCCCTCGCCGAAGAGGCCGCGCACGGCCATCCCGAGCTGGTTGACGGCGCGCACGACTTTTTCCATCTGGCTGGAGATGACGAGCGCCGGCAGGTGCATCATCGCCGAGGCGCGAATGCCGGTGCCGAGGTTGGTCGGGCAGGCGGAAAGATAGCCGAGCTTGGGGGAAAACGCGTAGTCGATGTGCTCCTCGAGATCGGAATCGAGCGCGTTGATGGTGCTCCACACCTTCTTGAATTGAAATCCCGCCCGCAGCACCTGGATGCGGAGGTGGTCCTCCTCGTTCACCATCACGACACAGGTCTGGTCCTTGCTGATGACAATGCCGGAGCCGGCCTTCGAGTGGCAGAGTTCGCGGCTGATCAGGTGGCGTTCGACCAGGATCTGTTTTTGCAGCTCGTCGAGCGTCTCCACCGGAATGGCGAGACCGCGCTTCATCTGGGGCAGCGCCGCCACGGCCTGCATGCACTGGTCGCGGATTTCGCGCTTCTGGGGTTCCTTCACCCAACCCGGGAAGGGCTGGCCCGCCACGTTGCGCGCGAGCCGGATGCGCGTCATGAGCACGACGGCGGTCTTGCTGGCGGCGGCGTCCGTCAGCTCGGAGTGCGAATCGATGAGCTCGTTGATCTTCATGTCAGGCGCTCTGCTTGGACCCGGAGGCGGACCGGACCTGGTGGATTTCATCCCGATAGCGGGCGGCATCTTCATAACGCTCGGCCTTGATGGCCTGGTCGAGATCGGTCTCGAGCTGCGTCAGCCGCTCGTAAAGGGAGCGGCGTTCGAGCGCGCGCTTCGGAATCTTGCCGATGTGGGCGACGCCCTTGTGCATGGTGTCGAGCATCGGCTCGATGATGCTGCCGAAATGGTCATAGCAGGCCGGACAGCCGAACCGGCCGGTCTTCTTGAAATCCTGGGCGGTGAAACCACACGATTCGCAGCGGGCATCCGCGCTGGGTTCGGGATTCAGCGAGGCCTTCAGCAGCAAGTCGGCCAGCGAGAAGCCGCTGGGGTCGGTCACGCCCTTGGCCTGCGCGCAAGCCTCGCAGAGGTCGACCTTATGGATCTTGTTGTTGACGATCTGGGTAAGGTGGACAGTCGCAGGTTTGGAGCAGAGGTCGCACTTGAGTGAGTTGGCCATGTCTTGATTAAAGAGGAAAATAACGCCTCGCGCCGGAAACGCAAATCGCGCCCCGGGAAAGGCCTCTTTCCCCTGCCATCAATGTGCCAGGCCGGTCCCCTGACGCAAGCGCAGAGGCGGCTCAAATGCGGGTGCCATCGGTCAGCACCCGCTTCCGGAAGCTGGCCAAAACCCGGGCGGTGATCGGACCGGGCTTGCCCGCGCCGATGCCCCGGCCGTCAAGCTTCACCACCGGGATCACCTCGGCGCCGGTTCCGCTCAGGAAACACTCGTCAGCGCACCAGATGTCATAACGCGTCAGGTCGGCCTCGCGCATCGGAATGCCGAGCTCCTTTGCGATGTCGAACACCGACGACCGGGTGATGCCCTTGAGCGCGCCGGCCGAGGCGGCCGGGGTCAGGATCTCGCCCTTGTGCACAATGAAGACGTTGTCCGCGGTGCATTCGGCGACCATGCCCTGGCTGTTGAGCATGATGGCTTCGAGCGCCCCGGCCTGCCGGGCCTCGATCTTCGCCAGGATGTTGTTGAGGTAGTTCAGCGACTTGACGGTCGACGGCAGCATGTCCTGCGAAATCCGGCGCGTCGGCACCGTGACGATGCTCAGGCCGTTGTCGTAGTGCTCCTGGGGATAGAGCGAAATCTTGCTGGCGATGATGAAAAGCGTGGGCTTTTCGCAGAGCCAGGGCGCCAGGCCCAGGTCACCGGCGCCCCGGGTGATGACGAGCCGGACGTAACCGTCCGTGAGCTTGTTCCGCCGGCAGGTTTCGCAGACGGCCTCGGACATCGCCGCGCGCGCCAACGGCACCGCCAGCATGATGGCCTTGGCGGAATTTTCGAGCCGCTCCAGATGCTCGTCGAGACGGTAGACGTTGCCGCCATAAATGCGGATGCCCTCGAACACACCGTCACCGTAAAGCAGACCGTGGTCGAAGACCGAGACCTTCGCCTCGGAGGAATCAACATACTTGCCATCCAGGTAAACGATCATGATGCCACGAGAATCCCACAACGCCCCGGGCTTTGTCCAGTCCGGTGATGGGAGAATCCGCTTGTATTTGTCGTTCTTGGCTCAAACTGTCTCGCCCACGGGCCGCAGTTTTCATGCTTATAAAACCACACCCCGTTCCCTCCGGATTCACGCTCATCGAGCTGCTCACGGTCATCGCCATCATCGGCATCCTCGCGGCCCTGATTTTTCCCACGGTCGGCAAGGTCCGCGAGACCGCCCAGCGCACCATCGACGCCAACAACCTGCGCGAGATCGTCAAGGCCGCGACCATCTACGCCGCCGACAACAACGACCGTCTGCCCGATCCCTCGGCCGTCGCGGCCCAGAGTCTGGTCACGGGCGGCTCGGGCCCGTTCCTCTGGGCCGGCATCCTCGCCCAGCGCGGCATTCTCACGGACCCTACATTCTATTTCGCCAAAAATGACCCGCAATACAATGGCACGGCTCCCCTGGCGATCGTCACGCCCGCCAACCGAGCCGTGCTCGATCCCACTTTCACTACCAACCGCGTCCTCAGCTTTGAGCTGGTCGGCGGTCTGCGCATCGGCGATCCGGCGACGACTCCCGTCGCGTTCACCCGAGGATTGCTCGCCACCGGTCTCTGGAGCCCGGGCAGCGGCGTCTACAAGGACACCGGCGGCCACGTCGCCTTCCTCGGCGGCAATGTCCAGTTCTTCCCCAACCTTACCGAAGCGGCCAACCAACTCACCCTCAACAACGGTCACAAAGGCGTCTCGGTCCTGCAAGCCCTGCCCTACAACGCCAATGCCACCCTGAATCCACGGGTCTACGCGACGCCACCCGCTGGGGTCGGCAGCCTGACCGGCACTCCGGCCGAGCAGACGCCGTAGCCGGGCCTGGAGCCGGGGTTGGCCGAAAGCGCCATGAAAATGCCGCCCGGCCTTTTTCCTTCCCCTTCCCGCGGGGGGCCACCTATTCTCCCGGCCTTTCACCATGGCCAACGCCTCCAGCAGTCCCGATTCCAGCCAAGTGGACGCCACCTACGTCATCGGCCACAAGAATCCCGATACCGACGCAATTTGCTCGGCCATCGCCTACACCGCGTTCAAGGCCGCGTCGGGGCACTCCGGCTACCTCGCCGCCCGCTGCGGGAATTCCAACGCCCGCATCGATGCGATTCTGTCGAGGTTTCATACTCCCCTGCCGCTTTACCTCAGCGACGTGTCACCGCGGGTGCACGATCTCATGACGGTCAATCCCATCGCCGCCAGCCTGGGCTTCACCTGCGCCGAGACGCTCCGGCTCATCGACCAGAACCACCTCAACGTGCTGCCGGTCGTTTCCTCCGAAAATCGCGCCGTCGGCACGATCACCCTCGCCCAGCTCGGCCACTTCTTCATCCCCCGGCTGGACGAGCCCCGGGCCATGCGCTCGGTCCGCACCAGCCTCGCCCGCATGGTGCAATCCCTCAAGGCCACCGTCCTGCATCTCGTCGAGGGCGACCGGCTCGAAGAATTGTTTGTCCGGATCGGCGCGATGGACATCGGCACCTTCTGGAAAATCTCCGAGAGGGAAAACATTCCGGCGGGCAAGTCCGTCATCATCGTCGGCGACCGGCGCGACGTCCAGCAGCGCGCCATCGAACTGGGCATCCGCGCCCTCATCGTCAGCGGCAACCTGCCGGTTGATCCCGAAATCACGGCCCTCGCGCAGGGCCGCGGCGTCAGCATCATCGTCAGCGCGCACGACACCGCCACCACCGCCTGGTTTGTCCGCACCGCCGCCACCATCGAACAGCTGGTCGAGCGCAAATTCGTCAGCCTCAATCCCGACATCCGGATCGCGGACATCCGCCGGAAATTCGCGCAGAACGCGCCGCATGCCATGATGGTCACCAGCGAGGACGGCACGCTGCTGGGCATCCTGACCAAGACGGACCTGCTCAAACCGGTGCCCACCCGTCTCGTGCTGGTCGACCACAACGAACTCACCCAGGCCGTCCCGGGCGCCGACGAGGTCACGATCACCGAGATCATCGATCATCACCGCCTCGGACCCATGGCCACGCCGCAACCGATCCTCTTCATCAACGAACCCGTTGGGTCCACCTGCACCATCGTGGCCGATCTTTTCCGCCGCCACGATCTGGAGCCGACCCCCGATCTCGCCGGCCTCATGATGTCCGGACTCATCTCCGACACGCTGCTCCTGCAAAGCCCGACCTCCACCGCCAAGGACGCCGACATGCTCACGTGGCTGGAGTCGCACGCCAAAATCAAGCGCCGGGCCCTCGCGGATCTCATCTTCAGCTCCGGCTCCGTCATCCTCGCCAGTCCGCCCGACAAGGTCGTCCGCTCCGACTTCAAGATCTACGAGGAGGACGGCGTGCGCTTCGCCGTCTCGCAGGTCGAGGAGCTCGGCTTCGACAACTTCTGGCAGCACGCCAAGGCGATGACCAAGGCCCTGGCCGATTTGCGCGCCGAGGAGAAGCTCGCCTTCGCCTGCCTGCTCGTGACCGATATCAACACCCAGAATTCGCTCATGCTGGTGCAGGGCGACCCGGACTTTATCCGCCGCATTTCCTACGCGCATGTCCAGCAGGACGAGATCTTCGACCTGCCCGGCGTCGTCTCGCGCAAGAAACAGCTCATTCCCTACCTGACGGGCCTGCTGAAGGAAATGCACGCCGACTTGCCTCGCCGTAGCAACTAGCGCGAAGGCGGGCGGCGGCAGCCCCTCCGCCCGCAAAAAGACCGCCGTGCCCATCCGGCGGTGATGGGTGGCACGGGGCTTCAGCCTGCGCCAACGGACCATCATGCGCGGGCTGAAGGCACCGCACTACTTGAACCAGCCCACCGGGCGCGGCGCTGACATTTTCGCAAGATACGCGCAGCGCGGGCGCTTTGCCTCTGGTAAACTGACCGGCGTGAACACAGTGACGGCAAATCCAGACCTCATCGCTTACTGCGGCCTGTATTGCGGAGCCTGCAAGGCCTACCTGGCCGGACGCTGCCCCGGCTGCCGCGAAAACACGAAGGCCGGCTGGTGCAAGGTGCGCTCCTGCTGCATCGGCGCCGGTCGCAGCACGTGCGCCGCCTGCCCGACGCATGCCGACCCGCGCACGTGCGGTCATTACCACAATATTGTCAGCCGGCTCTTTGGCCTGGTTTTCCGTTCCAACCGCGCCGGATGCATCGACCGCCTCCGGACCGTCGGAGCCGCCGCCTTTGCCGCCGAAATGGCGGCGGCCAAAAGACGTTCCCTGCCGCGTTGAGCGGACTATTTCCCCCTATTGCCGGCATGAATTGCGGCATTGCCTCGCGTGGGCCGATTCCGCAATTTGCCGCTTCATGCCCGTCGATCCCTCCATGCCTGTGCCCGCGCCCAGCGACTTCATCCGCGACATCGTCGCGGCGCACGTCGCCGAAAAACGCTACGCCCAGATCGTCACCCGCTTTCCGCCCGAGCCCAATGGCTACCTGCACATCGGCCACGCCAAGTCCATCTGCCTGAACTTCGGCATCGCGCGCGAAAACAACGGCCGCTGCAACCTGCGCTTCGACGACACCAACCCGGCGAAGGAGGAGATCGAGTATGTCGACTCCATCACCGCCGACGTGCAATGGCTCATCGCCGGCTGGGCGGACCATTGCCTCGGCTTCAAGCCCAAGGGCGCGACCCCGGCGCTCCAGACCGTCAACGGCCGGCCGGACCATTACATTGCGCCGGTCCTTGAATCGAAAACCGAGAATCAAAAATCGAAAATTCCCTCGGAGCCCTTCTCCGCCTCCAGCTACTTCGACCCGCTCTACGAATACGCCGTTGAGCTAATCAAGCGCGACAAGGCCTACGTCTGCGACCTGAGCCCGGAGGAGACCGACCGGTACCGCGGCGCGCCTGACCGCCCGGGCAAGCCGAGTCCGTTCCGCGATCGCAGCATCGCCGAAAACATCGAGCTCTTCACGCGCATGAAAGCCGGCGAGTTTCCCGACGGCGCCCGTTCGCTCCGGAGCAAAATCGACATGGCCTCCCCCAACATGTGGCTGCGCGATCCCCTGCTCTACCGCATCCGCCACACCGCGCACCATCACACCGGCGACAAGTGGTGCATCTACCCGCTCTACGACTACGCGCACTGCCTCAGCGACTACCTCGAGGGGATCACGCACAGCATTTGCACCCTCGAGTTCGTCGATCACCGCCCGCTCTACGATTGGATCCTCGAGAGCCTCGGCCTGCCGCGCCCGCTGCCGCACCAATACGAATTCGCCAAGCTCAATCTCGGCTACACCATCGTCTCCAAGCGCAAGCTCCTCCAACTGGTCAACGAAAGGTATGTCAGCGGCTGGGATGACCCGCGCATGCCGACGCTCTCGGGCCTGCGCCGCCGCGGCATCCCCGCCAGCGCCGTCCGCACCTTCGTCACCGGCGTTGGTGTCACCAAGTTCGATTCGCTGACCGAGGTCGCCGTCTTTGAGAACGCCGTCCGCCAGGACCTGAATGCCATCGCCCAACGCCGGCTCGCCGTCCTCCGGCCCATCAAGGTAGTCCTGACCAATATTCCCGCCGGCCAGGTCCTCGAGTGCACCGCCACCAACAACCCGCAGGACGAGGCGCCCACCACCCGGTCGATCGCGCTCACGCGCGAAGTCTTCATCGATGCCGATGATTTCGCCGAAGTGCCGCCGCCAAAATACTTCCGCTTGAAACCGGGCGGCGAGGTGCGACTGAAATACGCCTGCATCGTCAAGTTCGATGAGATCGTCAAGGACGCCGCCGGCGCCGTCATCGAACTCCGCTGCACCGCCGACCTCACGACCCGCGCCGGCGGTCCCAACGTCGACCGCAAGGTCAAGGGCACCATCCACTGGGTCAGCGCCTCGCATTGCCTCGACGCCGAGGTTCGTCTTTACGACCGCCTCTTCAACGTCGCCGAACCCGATGCCGACGGCAAATTCCTCGAGCATGTGAACCCGAAGTCCCTCGAGGTTGTCACCGCCAGGCTCGAAGCCTCCCTCGCCACCGCCCAACCGGCTGACCGTTTCCAGTTCGAACGCCTCGGCTACTTCGCCCTGGACAAGGATTCCTTTGCCTCGGTTTCGCGCAGCGAGAACCGGGGACAAACACCGGGTGGCCAGCAGGCCACAACGGTGCCACCCGCCAGGCTCGTTTTCAATCGGACGATCTCGCTCAAGGACACTTGGGCGAAGTAGAACCCTCGCCACGGCGGCAGGCGCGAGACAAACTCATATTTGTCCGAGCCGACGCGATAGACCGCGGCGCCATGCTCGTATCGCTGGAAGGTCACGCCGCGTGCCGCGGCTGCGGGCGCGTGTCGCCGTAAGCCTGATAAAGGGCATGCGTTCAATCGCGGGGCGTGCATACGAAGTGGCCGGCCGGGGGGTCGGGCAAAACGGGCTACATCACGGCCAGAAATCGTTCGAGGCGTTGTCGCACGCGCTCTTTGCCGAGCACGCGGAAGATGCTCGTAATGCTCGGGCCGGCGTTGGTGCCGGACACAGCGAGCCGGGCGACGGCCTGATAGTCACCGAAACCGAGGCCTTTGTCCTCGGCCAGCGTCTTGATGCCCGCTTCGACGGTCGAATCGCTGGAGAAATCCATCGCCGGCAGCGCCGCGATGATTTCGTTGAGCCGGGACTTGGGGTCGCCCTTGGCCATGACCTTCTCCTTCACCTTGCCGTCGATCGGAAAATCCTCGCTCCAGAAGTAGGCGGTGTAGCCGGCCAGTTCCTCGATGCCTTTGATCTTCGGCTGGGCCAGCAACATGATTTCGCGGAAGTAGGCTTCGTTGGCCAGCGCCGGGGCGCCGCCCGGTTGCTTCTGAAAATAGTCACGAGCGAGCGACACGAAGCGATCCGCCGGCTGCTCCAGCAGGTGGACCATGTTCATATGCGAAAGCTTCTTTCCATCGAACTTCGCGTTGGACTGGTTGACGCCGGGCAGGTCGAACAGCCGGATGATCTCCGCAATCGGCATCTTCTCCCGGTCGTCGCCCGCATTCCAGCCGAGCAACGCGAGGTAGTTGACGAGCGCCTCAGGCAGATAGCGGCGCTGCTGATACTCCTCGATCAACGCGCCCTTGTCGCGCTTGCTCATCTTACCCTGTCCCATCTCGGGCGATTTCAGGATCAGCGGGATGTGGGCGAACACCGGCGGCGTGGCCCCGAATCCCTCGTAGAGGCGCATGTGTTTGCTGGTGTTGGAAAGGTGGTCTTCGCCCCGGATGATATGCGACACCTGCATCGTGATGTCGTCTACGACATTCACGAAGTGAAACACCGGGTTGCCGTCGGACCTAAAGATGACGAAGTCCTCGTCTTCCGCCCGCTCGACCCGGCCGCGGATCATGTCCTCTATGACGACGGGGCCGGACCGGACCTTCTCGACTTCTTTTTTGCGATGATCGTCGAAGATTTTGTAGCGCTCGCCGAGCAGCTTGAACCAGATCGCGCCGTCCTTCTCGTAGGCACGGCCGGCATCGAGCAGCTTCTGCCTGTATTGCTGGTAGATCGTCCCGCGCTGGCTCTGACGATAAGGACCGAAGCTGCCACGCTCGCCCACTCCGCTGGGATTTGGGCCTTCGTCCCAATCCATGCCCAGCCACGTCAGGCTGTCGTAGATCAGCCGGAGGAACTCCTCGCTGTTGCGGGCCTGATCGGTGTCCTCGATGCGCAGGATGAACGTGCCCCCCGTGTGGCGGGCATACAGCCAGTTGAACAACGCCGTGCGGGCGCTGCCGATATGGAAGAACCCGGTGGGACTGGGCGCAAAACGAACTCGGACCTGGGACATGGGAAAAGGCGTTGAGCTGGGAACGAAGCGTCAGCAAGAAGAAAGCCGTGGACCCTGTCAAAGCCTCTCCCCTTCTTCCGGCGCTCGATGCCGCGGCCTTCACCGCCAGGTTCGCGGCCGCGGCCACGCGAGGCGGATTCCGGTCCGAACTCATGGGTGAGGTCAACGGCCATCCCCTGCTCGCCTATACGCGACGGTCTCCCGGCCCGAGGCCCCGCGTCTACCTCTCCGCCGGCATTCACGGCGACGAACCCGCGCCGCCGGGGGCCCTGCTGCGGCTGATGGTGGAGAATTTCTTCGACCACCGCTGCACCTGGTTTATCTGCGCCATCATCACTGCCCCCTCGACTATACCATCGAAACGGCATCGACATTGCCGTTGGAACAGCGGATGGCCACACACTGCGCCGTGCTGAAGGCGGCGCTGGAGACATTTTTGAGGTCGGGCACACTGAATCAGCCGTAGCGCGGTGCTTCAGCCCGCGCCAACGTCCAGCGAGTGCGGGCTGAAGCACCGCACTACTCCATGGCCGGCCTGGCCGGCAGTTTCTCCGCCACGAAAGCATCGATCAATTTCTGAGCCTCGTCTGCCGGCAAATTCATGCTCCGCGCCGCGAATCGGGCCAGATCCTCCGGCCACGGAGCCCGCAGCAAATAGTCCATGCCGGTCGGGCGCAGATCGATCGCGGCACAGTGGAGCGCCTGGCGCGTGATGGGCAAAAGCGCCGAATGGCGCTCCGTCCAGCCTTTCATTGCGAACTCGAGATAGAGCCCGGGATCCGGGCCATAAAGCTTGTCGCCGACGACGCGCCGTCCGAGCCATTCGGCATGGGCGCGGATCTGATGCTTGCGCCCGGTGAGCAGCTCGACCCCGACCAGGGTGAAGCCGTTCCGGGCAGCCAATGGATGAAAAACCGTCGTCGCTTCCTGGGAGCCTTTCCCGGCCACCACGCGCGATTTCACCGTAACATTGGCGGTCGGATCCGGTCCCAGCGGCTGATTCACCGTCACCGGTCCGTTCAACTCAGTCTCCAGCAGGGCGACATAGAGCTTGCCGATCCGCTGCTGGAGCACGGCCTTGCCCAGCCGGCTGCCGACCGCCTCGGTTTTGGCCAGAATTATCACTCCAGAGGTCTCCCGATCGAGTCGATATACCAGGCGGATGGCATCAGGCTTGAACTCCTCCCGCACCGCCCCCGCCAGACTCGACCAGGGACCATTCTTCGATGGATGGCAGACCAGCCAGCCGGGCTTGTTCAGCACCAACAGCCGTTCGTCATTCAGCATAACCCAGGTCCGGAGCTCCGCCGGGTCGACCAAAGGCGCCACCGCCGGAGGAAGCGATTCGCTGGCATCAATCATGCTGAGGAGGGTTCAAATCTATTTTCCGTCTTTCCAGGGCGAGAAGGTTTGCAAACCGGTCGCCCCGGAGTAACGGTATCAACAGTCGAATGAAGCGGTTTTTCCCAGCAAGAGTATCGCCGGTCCCGGGGACGGCGGCAGCTACAGGAGGAAAAAGCAGGGCAGCATTCATCGACCGGGCCAATTGCGTCGTTAACCCATAAGGAGAACCATGAACAATCCCAACCATCCACGCGAAATCATTGTCTCAGGCATCCACCTCGAACTCACCAACGGCCTGAAGGCGCATGTGCGAGAGAAGATGGAGCGATTGTTTCGACACGAGGAGCGCATCGTTCGGATCAAGGTCGAGCTGGAGTGCGACCGCAAGCACGACCATGAACACAAGTTCATCGTCAAGGGCCACATCGTGATCTACGGACCCGATATCAACGCCGCGGTCGAGGCCGACGAATGCTACAAGGCCATCGACCTGCTCGTCGACAAGCTCGACCATGGCCTGCGCAAGCGGCATGGCCTGCACAAGAACAAGCGCAATCACCCCCACGCGGTCGAATTTGACGGTGTCGATCTGCCCAAGGCCGTCTGACCGGCCGCTTCCGCACTCCAGCCCGCCAACCGGCGGGCTTTTTTGTGGGAGGAAAACAGGGCCGGCGCCAGTCGCCGGGCCGGTTGGAACTCGCCGAACGGCACGCCGGCAGGCGGCGGCCCGGCAAATCGAAGTGACCAACCCCGTATCTTTTCCTCGTATTCCTGAGTGGCTTCAGCACACGAAAACAGGCAGACCCACGCCTGTCATTTTGAGCGCAGTGACGAATCCATCAGCATGTCCGCCGCGCACTTAATTCTGGATTCTTCGCTGCGCTCAGAATGACATGGTGAGCCTATGCCATCCCTTCTCATTCGCAACGCCCGCATCCTGACCCTCAGCGCCGGCAGCCGCCCCCGGCGCGGCAAGGAGCTGGCGGAGCTGGGCGTGATTCCGCAGGGAGAAGTGCTCGTCACCGCAGGCAAAATCACCGCGGTCGGCCCCAAGGTGGAGGCCGCAGCCGAGGCGGAAGTCATCGATGCCCAGGGCCGCGTGCTGCTGCCGGGCTTTGTCGACTGCCACACCCACGCCTGCTGGGCCGGTGACCGGCTGGGCGAATGGGAACAGAAGTTGCGCGGCGTTTCCCATACGGAGATATTGAAGAGCGGCGGCGGCATCCACGCGACCGTGCGAGCGGTCCGGGAAGCGACCAAAAAGCAGCTGGCCGCCCATCTGAAAACCCGCCTGGATGCCATGCTTCGGTCCGGCACGACCACGGTCGAAATCAAGAGTGGCTACGGTTTGGAGACCGAGGCGGAACTGAAGATGTTGCGGGCCATCGTGCGCGCCGGCAACGAATGGCCCGGAACCATCGTGCCCACCGCGCTGCTGGGCCATGCCTTCGAGGGCGACCTCGACGAATATGCCCGCATGGTCGTGAAGGAAATGCTGCCCGCGGTTTCCAAGGAGTTTCCCGATATCACGGTGGATGCCTTCTGCGAGGACGGTGCCTGGTCGCTCGAGGCCTGCGTGCGGCTCTTTGAAAAGGCCGCGAAGCACCACCCGCTGCGCGTGCATGCCGACCAGTTCACGTCGCGCGGCATGGTGCCGGAGGCCGTCCGCCTGCATGCCCGCAGCGTCGATCACCTCGAGGCATCGGCCAAGTCCGATCTGCTGCTGCTCGCAAAATCGCCGACGATGGGCGTCGTTCTTCCCGGGACCGGTTTTCACACCGACGGGCGCTATGCCCGCGCGGGCTTCTTTGTCGATGCCGGCGGTGCTGTGGCCCTGGCGACCAACTGCAATCCCGGCACCTCGCCCACGCACTCGATGCCCTTCGCCATCGCCCTCGCCGTGCGTTTCTGCGGATTGTCCCCGGCCGAGGCCATCGCTGCCGCCACGGTCAATGCCGCGGCTGTGCTCGGCTTCAGTGACCGCGGCACCGTCGCGCCGGGCCAGCGCGCGGACCTGGTCCTCCTTTGTCACAAGGACGAACGGCAGCTCGCCTACGAGCTCGGCGGCAATCCCGTGGACGTGGTCATCGCCAACGGCGCGATCGTTCGCTGAGCCGTCGCGCCCCACCCCATCACGCCTTTTCCAGGGTCGTGAAATATTCGAAACGACTCTGGTCCGCGCCGGCGACATACAGCTCCCGCCATTGAACGCCCAGCAGCGCAGCGCTGCGGGCGAGGAAGAGGGGAAAAGTCGCGCTGTCCCAGATATTCAGATGCTCCCTGCGCTGAAGCAGGTGTTCCAGGTAGCCGCGGCGCTCCGCTTCGCCGACCAGGAGCATCTTGGGATGCACATGGCGGACGATATCCATGTAGTCCTCCGGCACCGGCCGGGTGATGTTTCCCCGATGAATCTCCTCGAGCGACGTCCATGCAGTCAGCGGCCGGTTTTTGTCGAAGGTGTAGTCCTTGTCCGGGATTGCCAGGGCCGCCCGGCCGCCGCGCCGCAGCGTGCGCATGATCTCACCGAGGGCCTTGATCGGATTCTTAACGTGCTCCAATACATGGCAGCAAACGACAAAATCGAGCGAAGCATCGGGGAAGAAACCCAGTCCCTCGGTATCGAGATCCAGCCGCACGTCGACCTCGGGGAGGCCGGTGGCGTCGATCTCCGTAAAGACCGCGGCGACTTCCTCCTTCAGCAGCCGGTCGCAGCGTGTGATCTGCCGGGCCTTCGGCAGACGGGCGGGATGCTCGAATCCTCCGATTTCAATGCCGCTACCGGCCAGCAGGGCATAGCCGGGGTCGCGTAATTTAAGAAATTCCATGGTTGCACTGCTGCGGGTCCGACACTGCGCGGACGTTCCGCCGCCAGTCAATATCCGGCATCCTCGTAGGGTCCCTGCCCGCGCGCATAGACGAGGACATTGCGTCCGAAGATGCAAACCAGTCGGCCGTGGTGCGTCCGCGCCGTCGTCCGAAGCTGGACAATGCCCTGGCCCGCGCGCGATTGGGATTCTCGTTTTCCCAACACCGTGGTCTCGGCATAGACGGTGTCTCCATCGCGCACCGGTTCGTGAAACTTCACCTGGGTCCAGGCGAGGTTCGCCACCACACGGGAGAAGGTCTTGGTCATCATCCCGGTGAGCGACGCCAGCACATGGAGGGGATTCACGGCCCAGACACCGTCCGTAATGTGCTCGTGAAAGTTCAGGTCCGTGAACTCCGGAGTCTGGTCCAGGGCGCGCAGGGTTTGGGTCATGCTTTCCTCAATGGTGAACGTCTTGCCGGGCCGATGCTCGTAGGTCTCGCCGATCTCAATGTCCTCGAAGCAAAGGCCCATCCGCTCCCGGAATACGCCCGGCGCCACTTCGAAATGGGATGCGTGCCTGTTCATCGCGATTTCCGTGGGGGCTGATGCTCGGCGTGCATTTTCAGTAGTTCGTCCGGGTGAAATGATCCCGGCCGGCGCGGGCGATCAAAAGATCGCAGACCAAACGGGCCACGCCCTCGCCGCGTTGATTCAGGCCCATGATCCGCAACTTGATCCGGCCCGCCGCCGCGTCTTCGGGCCAGTCCTCCTTTTCGATGACTTCGGACTCGGCGTAGAGCGTGTCGCCGCCGAAGACGGGCACGGTCAGCGCGATTTCATCGAAACCGAGCAGTTTGATGCGCTTGGCAAATGTCTTCCAGGTCATGCCCATGAGGACCTTGATGGTAAGCGTGCTGTCCAGCAGGCATTTTTTCCATTCGGTGTGCGCGGCGAATTGCTCGTCGAAATGCAGCATCTGGTGATTGAGCGTGTCGAGGCACTCGTCGCGGCTGTCCTGCTGCGACAGCGTGAGGCCCGGTCGATGCTGGAATTTCTGGCCAACGGCAAATTGCTCAAAATCGAGCCCGAAACGCTCGCGAAAGCGCTTTTCCCCGGTTGGAATATAGGCGAGGAATTCAGGCATGGGGCATCAAAAGTAGCGCGGCGCTTTAGCCCGCGGCTCAGGATTCCCAGCCGCGGGCTGAAGCACCGCGCTACCGCGGGAATATCCGCCAGGCACGCGGTTCATCGGACCTCCTTCCGCCCGGCCCGCCGGAGCACGGTGGCTGCAGAGCGGTAAATGGGAACGTCGATCATCCGTCCCTCGACGCGGGCGACATGGCCGCCGCACCCGGTCCTTGTCCGGGGCCGCCACGGAATCCTCCAGATCGACAATCACGCCATCGGCGCCGCTGGCCACGGACTTGGGCATCAGTTCCAGGCGCGACCCCGGGGTGAAGAGCAGCGCGGTGAGCTGGAATGCCAAGGCCGACATGCCGACAGTGAAGCCGATTTGCCGGCGGGTTAAAACAAAAACCGCCGAACTCTTTCGAGCGTCGGCGGTTTTGAGAGTGGCGCAGCTGTAGGGAGTCGAACCCCAAACCTTCTGATCCGTAGTCAGATGCTCTATCCAGTTGAGCTACAGCTGCGTGAAGGAGGGGCTGAATAAGCGTAGTTCCGCGGGTTACTTCAAGCAGAATTTTGTGCCGGGAGCATCACGTTCAATCCTTGTGGGTGTGAATCCGCCGCCACCAGACTTTGATCGCGATCATCAGGCCCAGGCCGATCACGGCCGCGGCCAGCAAGGTGTAGAACTGGGTCTGGGAAAGGGCGTGCTGCATCGCCACGATATCGTCCTGGAATTTGAGCCACAGCCAGTGCCCCAGCCACACGAAAAAGGGCACGCTCACCAACGCGGCGGAGCCATCGAGCAAAAAGAATTTCAGATATCCGACCTTCATCGATCCGGCGGTGAAGAAAATCGGGGCGCGCAGCCCCGGCAGGAAACGCCCGAAGAAGAGCACCAGCGAGTGATAGCGATCGAACAGCCGCTCGACCTTGGCCTGCTTGACTTCGGAAAAATAGCGTTGAAACCAAAGCGCCTGCCTCAGCCTGCCCCCCAGGTGCCGGCCGGTGAGAAAGATCGTGGAATCCCCGATCATCACCCCCGCATACATCAGGACCGTGACCTCGATCCAGGAGCGGCCGTCGATCACGCCCAGGGCGCCGGCCACCACCAAAATGATGTCCTCGGGCACCGGCAGGCCGAGTCCGCACAGAATCAGGACAAGAAACGGGCCCCAGAGCGAAAGCGGGGAATGCTGAAAATACTTCAGCAGGGTTTCAAACATGGCGCACAGCGGTTAAGCCCGCGGTCAATCGCGGGAAGCGGTTTGGACGGGAAGCGGGATTGAAGTGCATGGTTCAGCCCGGGATCGCGCCGGGTTCCGCCAGCCGCCAGTCGAGCAACTCCATCTGGAGCAGCCGGCGACCATTATAGTAATTCCAATTGAGCTGGATTGCCAGCTCGAGCATCGGGCCGACAGGCGGCAGCCGGTCCGCCAGTTTCCACGCCACGCCGCTGATCCGGCGGCCCTCCTCGTTCTCCGCCGCGAAGCGAAAATGCACCTCCTTGAAGACGTCCGGCCGGCTCCGCAGCCGCATGCCCCGCACCCCGAACACCGGCTCCGGATTGCCCATGCCAAACGGGCGCAGCTGTTCCAGCTCGGTCATCAGCTGCTCCGTGAGCTGCGTGCCAGCGAGCCAGCCCGACAGCTCGACCCCGGGCTCGACCGCAGCGCCGTCGTGGCTGCGCCGGATCACCTCATCGAACTGGGCCCGGAATTCATCGAGCCGGAGTTTTTTGAGCGCGACGCCGACCGCCATCGGGTGACCGCCCCAGCTTTCGAGGCAGGTGGAACAGGCACTGAGAATTTCCACCAGGTTCGAGCCGCTGATGCCCCGGCCGGAGCCCTTGGCCAGTTCGCCCTCATTGCCCAGGACGATGGTCGGCCGGTTGTATTTGCGCGAAATCCGGCCGGCCACGATGCCGACGACGCCGGGGTGCCAGGCATCGTCGAACAGCACGAGCCCGTTGGCCGCGGCGTAATTTTGCTCCACATAGCGCTCCGCGCGCTCCGTGATCTGGCGCTCGATCTCCTGGCGCTCGCGGTTCAGGTCATCCAGCTGGCGCGCCGTTTTCTCGCAGAAATCCCGGTCCTCGCTCAGCAACAGGTCGACGGAGAGCGCCGCGTCCGCCAGCCGGCCGCTGGCATTGATGCGCGGACCGAGCCGGAAGGAAATATCGCTGGGCACCAGGCCCTGTTCGCTTCGGAGGCCCGAGACGTTCATGAGCGCCAGCAGGCCCGGCCGCCGGGTCTCGGCCATGACCCGCAGGCCATGCTTGGCGAAGATCCGGTTCTCGCCAGTCAGGGTGACGAGATCCGCGATCGTTCCCATGGCGACGAGATCCAGGTAGTCCTTCAGCACGATGGAGAGGGCGACCGGATTGCCCTCCAGCCGCAGGCGCTTGAGGAGGCCGTGGGCGAGCTTGAAGACCAGGCCGACCGTGCACAGATAGAGCCAAGCGCCGTCGTCCGGCGACGGATTGACATGCGGGTTGATCAGCAAGGCGCCCATCGCCGGGGGCGCGGTTGAGCGGTGATGGTCCACGATCAGCACATCGATCCCGCGCGAACGCAGGTAGGCGACCTCTTCGCCGGAATTGGTGCCGCAATCCAGGGCGATGAACAGATCCGCCGGGCCCGCCTCCAGCGCCCGGTCGATCGAGGTCCGGGACAGGCCGTATCCCTCCTCGGCACGGCGCGGCACCACGTAGCGCGGAGACAAGCCGAGCCGGCGCAGCAGGCTCACGAGAATCGCCGTGCTGCAGACGCCGTCCACGTCGTAGTCGCCGAGCACCACGATGCTCTGCTTCCCCTGCAGGGCCTGGAGCAGCCGCTCGACGGCCAGGTCGAGGTTAACCAGCAGAAAGGGATCGGCCAGCGTGGCCAGGGCCGGTTGCAGGAAACGAGCGGCCGCGGCGGAATCGGCCAGGCCGTTGCGCAGGAGCAGCTCGGCGACAATGGGCGCCGTGCCCAGGCTTTGCGCGAGGGCAGCCACGCTTTCGGCGTGGACCGGCGTGTAGTTCCAGCGCATCGGAGTGATTGGGTGTAGCTGAACGCGCGAGCGTTTGGCCGGAAAACCACGCGCTGACGCGCACGGTTACATTATTCCGAAGCGCGGGAGGAGCCGGCCCATTCGTATTTGGGTGTGATATCGTGATGGGCCTCGACGTGCTTCCGGTCGCCCTTGTGCCACCAGTAGAAGACCTGGGCGGCAATGAAGATGGCGGAGAATGTTGAGGTGACGATGCCGACGAGGAAGGTAAAAGCGATGTCGTGCAGCTGGCCGCCGCCGAAGAGGAAGAGGGCCAGCGCCGCGAGGAAGGTCGTCGTGGCCGTCATGATCGTGCGGGCGAAAACCTTGCGGATGGCGTTGTTGATGACGTCCTTCAGCGACCCGGTGGGATTGAGTTTGAGCTCCTCGCGGATCCGGTCGAAAACGACGACGGTCTCGTTGATCGAATAGCCGGCGACGCACAGGATGGCCGCGACCATCGGCGCGGAGAACTGATGGCCGAAGAGCACGAAGATCCCGATATTCATCAGAATGTCGTGCAGGGTCGAGGCCATGGCGCCGATGCCGAAGCCAAACTCGAAGCGGAACGCGATGTAGACGAGGATGACGATCATGGACACGCCGACGGCGAGAATGGCATTCCAACGAATTTCCTTGCCGATAGTGGCACCGATCTGGCTTTCGCCCACCTTCACCAGCCCCGCGTTCGGGTAGGCTTTCTGCAGTGCGGTGAAGAGCGTCCCGGACTTGCCGTAGGCCGTCTCCAGCTTGAGCTGCTCCTTGCCGCTGCCGAGATCGCTGATGTAGGTCGGACTGATTTCGCCGATGCCGTTGGCCTGGGCAACCGCCCGGATTTTGCCGCTGTCAATTTTCTGCGTGAAATTTGCGGTGACCTGATCGCCGCCCGCAAAGTCGATGCCATAGATCTTGTCGCCCTGGTAGAACACATAGCCGATGCTGACCACCACGAGGGCGACCGAGCCGATGGCGGCCGGCTTGCCGTATCGGACGAAGTCGACGCTGAGGTCCTTCAGCATGCGTCGCATGGTGATCTTCTTCACCAGATTGGAGTCGATCAGCAGCTCCATGATGTAGTGGGCGGTGATCAACACGGAGAACAACGTGGAGAGAACGCCAATCAGCAGGGTGAAGCCGAAGCCCTTGATCGGGCCCGTGCCGAGCCAGATCATGATGCCGCAGATGATCAGCTGCACAAAATGGGCGTCCAGAATGGTCGTGAGCGCCTTTTCAAAGCCGCCCTGATTCGCGCTGGAAAGTGTTTTGCCGACCGCCAGTTCCTCGCGCATGCGCTCAAAAATCAGGATGTTGGCGTCCACCGCCATGCCGATCGTGAGCACGATGCCGGCGAGACCCGGCAGTGTCATGGTGGCGCCGATGCTGGCCATGACACCCAGGATGATGGTGATGTTGACGGCCAGCGACAGGACGGCCACGAGCCCACCGGTGGCGTAAAAGGTGATCATGAACGCGGCCACTGCGGCGGTGCCGATGATCGAGGCCCGCACGCCGCTGGAGATGGCGTCGGTGGCCAGCGAGGGTCCGACCTCATACTGCTCCTTGACCTGCAGTTCGAGATCGAGGGGATTATTGAGGACATTGGCCAATTGCTCCGCTTCACGCGCAGTGAAGCGGCCGGTGATCTGGGCGGAGCCCCCGGTGATGGGCTCGTTAATGCGGGGGGCCGAATACAGTCTCCCGTCCAGCACGATGCCGAGCAAACGGCCGCTGCCGGCTGTGGTAACCTCGCCGAATTTCTTGGTGCCTTCGGAATTGAAGCTCAGAAGCACCTGGTAGCCGCCGACCTGGTCCATTGTCGCCGTGGCGTTTTTCACCGTCGCACCGGTCATTTCGGGGATTCGCTTGACGAGATAATAGGTCACGGAGGTCTGGCCGTTCTGGCGGCTGTCCGACTCCTCCCCGAGGACCTCGTAGCCGGCGGGCACGTCGGAGGGCGGCTCAGCCATGGGGCCGGTGCCTTCCATGATCAGGCGGAAAGCGAGTTGTGCGGGCTTCTTGACGCTGTCGATGATGTCGGGATTGTCGCGCGTGTTGAGGCCGGCGAGTTGCACCTCAATGCGCGAATCACCGACGGGCCGGATGATCGGTTCGGCGACCCCCATGCCGTCGATGCGATGGCCGATGATTTCAATCGCCTTGCCGAGTTTCTGCCGGCGCGTGTAGTCGTCCGTGTCCCCTTCCTTCCTGGGGGGGGCCTCGAGGGTGAAGGCCACGCCGCCCTTCAGATCGAGCCCGAGTTGAAGCGGGCTTTTCGACAGCTTCAGCAGGTGCGTCATCAGGATGTCGTTTCGCTTGTCGATATTCTTAAGCGAACTCTCAAGTTCCATGCCCGGAAAAAACTGCGAGAGGTCGATCTGGTCCTCGTGGGCAATCTGCTTGAGCGCGACGTAGGTGCTGACCTCCCGGCCCTGAGCCTTCGCCGCGATGATGCGCTCATTGACCTTGGTCATGAGCCGCGTGAATTCCGCCGGCTTGGCCGACGCTTCCACTTTGAGGAATTGAGCGAAGTCGCGGTCCTGCAGCGGCAGAATAGTGAACACCGCCCACAGTACGAGGACGGCGGACAGGATCAGTTTCCAGAGGTTGTTACGGAGCATGGGGTGTTGGTTGTTTAAATTCAGCTGGCCCGGCCGGCCGTTGCCGGGCGGGGAGAACCGGAGCGGAGTCGCTCAGGCGGCATCGGACTTCTTGACGACCGTCGTGATGAAGGCCTTGCCGACCTCGACCTTGGCATTGTTGTCGCCGATGCGGATGACGAAACGGTCATCCTTCACTCCCGTGATGATGCCGTAGATGCCGCCGGCCGTCACGACCTCATCGCCGGACTTGAGCGCGGTGATCATCTTCTCGTGCTCCTTCTGTTTCTTGCGCTGTGACGACGTCATGAACCAGAACATCGCGCCCAGCAAGAGGGCGTAACCAACCATCATGAGGGTGCCGCTGGCGCCGCCGCCGGGGGCGACAGGCTGGGCTTGAGCGAGGAGAACATGTATTTTAGTCATTGCGTCTTCGGGTGTTTTGAAAAATTTGAAAAGGGCGAATAAGCCTGCCCGAATTCCAAAAAGCAAGCCTAACCCCTGATCTCTCCGCCATCGCAAATTGAAGACCAAATCCGCATCCAACTGGTCGGCCGCGCAGTCCGAGGAACATTATGGTTTCAAGCGCTGGGGCGCCAATCACTTTTCGGTCGATACTGAGGGTTTTGTGCAGGTCCAGCCGCTGGCCGACGGCCGCACCATCCGCCTCATGGATATCATCAATGAGGCGAACAGCATGGGCCTCAAGCCCCCCCTGGTGATCCGCCTGCAGGACACCCTCCGCTACCGGGTGACGCAGCTCAACCAGGTTTTCCAGAAGGCCATCAAGGAGGAGGGCTACAAGGGCGAGTTCCGCGGCGTCTTTCCCATCAAGGTCAACCAGCTCCGCGAGGTCATCGACGAGATCGTCTCTGCCGGCAAGGATTTCCACCACGGCCTCGAGGCCGGCTCCAAGCCCGAGCTGATGATCGCGCTCGCCATGCACGAGGGCTCACAGCGGCTCATCATCTGCAACGGCTACAAGGACCACGACTACATGCGGCTCGCCCTCCTCGGCCGCAAGCTGGGCAAGAAAATCATCATCGTCATCGAACAGCTCTCCGAGGTCGACAGCATCCTCGAGATCGCCCGGGAGACCGGCGTGAAGCCCATGATCGGCTTCCGCGTGAAACTGCAAACCCGCGGCGAGGGCAAATGGGCCATGTCGACGGGCGACAATGCCAAATTCGGCCTCAACACGGCCGAGATCCTCTTCGCCGTCGAAAAGCTCCGCGCCGCCAAGATGCAGCAGTGCCTCAAGCTGGTGCATTTCCACATCGGGTCGCAGGTGCCGAACATCATCACGATCAAGGCCGCGGTCACCGAAGCCGCGCGCTTCTACTGCCAGCTCGCCAAAATGGGCTTCCCGATGGGCTACCTCGACGTCGGCGGCGGGCTCGGCATCGATTACGACGGCTCGCGCACGAACTTCGAGTCGTCGATGAACTACACGCTCGGCGAGTATGCCCGCGACGTCGTCTTCAACATCAACGAAATCTGCACCGCCTCCGGCGTCAAGGTGCCCGACATCGTCACCGAGTCCGGCCGCGCCGTCGCCGCGCCCCACTCCATGCTCGTCGTCGAGGTCTTTGAGCGGATCAACAAGCACGAATCCCTCGGCAAGCAGCACCAGCCGAAGACCCGGCACAAGATCGTCGACGACATGGCGGTGCTGCTGAAGAACAAGGCCAAACTCGGCCGCCTCGAGCGCTTCCACGACGCCCTGCAAAAAAAGGAGGAGGCCTTCTCGCTCTTCAATCTCGGCTACCTGGACCTCGAAAACCGCGCCGCCGCCGAGCAGATCTTCTGGCAGATCTGCGAGAAGATCGACCAGGAAGGCACCAAATCCGGCTACCAGCCCGAGGAACTGCACGACCTCAAGAAGCTCCTCGCCGACCAATACGTCTGCAATTTCTCCGTCTTCCAGTCACTCCTCGACAGCTGGGCGCTCAAGCAGCTCTTCCCCATCACCCCGCTGCACCGGCTCAAGGAAAAGCCCACCGTCAACGCCGTGCTCGTCGACATCACCTGCGACTCCGACGGCAAGGTCGGCAGCTTCATCGACCTCCAGGACACGAAGGACTACCTAACGCTGCACCCGCTCAACAAGGATCCCTACTACCTCGGCATCTACCTCACCGGCGCCTACCAGGATATCATGGGTGACCTTCACAACCTCTTCGGCCGCGTCAACGAGGTGCACGTCTTCCTTGAGGACGACGAGCCCAACGGCTTCTACATCGAGGAGGCGCTCGCCGGCTCCCGCATCGCCGACGTTATCGAAGGCGTGCAATACCAGTGGGAGGAACTCTGCCGGAAGATCAAACAGCAGATCGACCACGCCACGAAGCGCGACCTCATCAAGCCCCGCGAAGGCGTCCGCCTCGTCGAGTTCTATGAATCCCAGATGCTCGCCAAGACCTACCTCAATATCGAACCAAAAAACGGAAAGAAGCGGTGAGCCTTTCGAGTCATGGAATCCAAGACTTCAATCATACTGCGACGTGTGCGGCAGGATGGTATGAATCTTAAAATCCGCGGAATCCTATTCGTCGTGACTGTGCTTTGCGCTGCGCCTATCCGGTCCGCGATTAGCGGACCCTAAACCCTGATCCGGAGCCGATAAGGCGGAGGGGGCTTCGTAAGTTTCGCCCGTTGGCGAAACTCATTAGTGGTCAACCTGACAAATTGATTGGATGGCTGCGTAAGCCACCGGATTGCTTACGTGCAAACCCAGATTCCTGTCTTGCTTCAGTGCGGTAGTTGTCTTGCCTGTGCCTTATGCACGTCGAGACGCTTTCCATCCGCCTCTCCAAGGCCGAGCGTGCCGCTTTGCGGACCGCGGCCAAAAAGGGCAAGATCTCCCAGGGCCAGTTGGTGCGTAAGGCGCTCCGTGCGTATGGCGTGGTGCCCAAGGAAAAGGCCGCGCCCAACGCCTACGATCGCGTGAAACACCTGATCGGCAAATATAAGGATGGGCCGGGTGACCTCTCCACCAATCCCAAATACATGGAAGGCTTTGGACGGTGAAAATCTGGCTCGTCGATACCGGGCCGCTCATCGCCCTCTTGGAGGAAGCCGAGAAAGACCACGCCTGGGTGGTTGAAACCGTGCGCAGCGCCCCCCAACCCTTGCTGACCTGCGACGCCGTGCTGACCGAAGCCTGTTTTTTGCTCAAGCGGCAGCATCGCGACCCCAATGATCTTCTGGATATGGCTCAAAGCGGCTTCTTCCGCGTCGCCTTTGATTTCAATCGCGAACAAGCCGCCATTCGCACCCTCCTGGCCCGCTATGCCGATTCGCCCATGTCCTTTGCCGATGCCTGCCTTGTCCGCCTGAATGAGCTGCATCCTGAATCCGAGATCTGGACCCTTGACCGGGATTTCAAAATCTACCGTCGCAATGGACGCTCATCCATTCCGCTCATCAGCCCGTTTTGAGCGCGATCCTTTCGTGGGTTTCGCGGGAAGCCTCGGTTAAACTGCTGGCCCTCGAGGCTCTTTCAAAACCCACTCGCGCTCGTTGGCCGGGTAGCCGAAGTCGTGAGACTTTGGCTCGTACGATGGCCAAAGCGGCCAAACTCTTACGAGTTCG